>Ga0247680_1000031_pt1 | contig 88087 bp, 63 predicted proteins | sample CNK21_metaG_FD_182803 | JGI IMG/M metagenome (GOLD analysis project Ga0247680, IMG submission 182803) | Soil microbial communities from Purdue University Martell Research Forest, Indiana, United States - CNK21 | ecosystem: Environmental > Terrestrial > Soil > Temperate forest > Bulk soil...
AACTCTTTCCGCAACCTAACTACTAGGAACTCACCACTAACCACTAAGTCCTTTACAATCCGCACTTCCATAAAACCCGCCCGTAACTCCTTTGGAATCCGCACTTCCAAAACACAGCACTTAAAACCTTTTAGAATGAACACTTACAAAAAATCCGGGGGTGGGGGTCCCCCTGTCTCTCGCGGTACGGAACGGGGCCATCCCTGACAGAGTTGGACCGGCAGAATGCCAGATAATTTTCCAAGATTGGCCCCGAACGACGCGCTTTGTTTTCTCGTATATGAATCAAGCCTATGCCCATGACCCTCCGCCGCCGGATCATCCGCATCCTGCTGATCCTTCTCCTCTTCCCTCCTCTATTGGCGGGCATCGCAGGCTGGCTCGCTGCTCCCAGCTTCCTCCATCCCATTCGGCGAGAACTTACGCCCGACCTCATCCGCGAAGCCGACGCCTCCTTCGCTGTCTCCGGCGGCCACCGCGAAGACTTCAACGTCCGCGCTCCCGACGGCATTCTCCTCCGCGGATGGATCGTCCGTCCTCAACATCCCAATGGGAGCTGGGTTCTCCTTTTCCACGGCGTCGCGGACAACCGCATCGGCGTGCTCAGCCAATCCGAATTTCTTCTCCGCGCCGGTTACAGCGTCGTCATGATGGACGCCCGTGCCCACGGCGCCAGCGAGGGCCCCATCGCCACTTACGGCTGGCTCGAACGCAACGACACCAGGTCCATCATCGACGCGCTGATGCAGTCGATTCAGGAACGCTTCATCTCCGTTCAAATGTCCCAGCCCGCGATCCCGCCTGGCATGCGTCTTCCTCCGGCCACAACCCCTCCGCTGCACATTTTCGCGCTCGGCGAATCCATGGGCGCGGGCATCGCGCTGCAATCCGCCGCCGTTGATCCGCGCTTCGAAGCCGTCGTCGCCGAAGCCTCCTTCGCCAACATGCGCGAAGCCTCCTATGATTACGCTGGCCTGCGCCGCTCTCCGCTCTTCGGCAAGACCCTCTTCCGTCCCTTTAGCTGGATGCTCCTCTACCATGGCGAAAAATTAACCGGCATTCCGTTAAGCGAGATCTCGCCCGAAAACGCCGTCGCCGCGCGCCCGTTTCCCGTGCTGCTGATCTGCGATGAAAAGGACGAAGCGCTCCCCTGCCGGCACACGCGGCTCATCTACGCCGCCGCTCGCGGCCCCAAAGAATTTTGGGAAGTCCCTGGCGCTTTCCACACCGCCGCGATCGGTTTTCAACCGGCAGAGTTCCAGCGCCGCGTACTCGACTTCTTCGCTAACGTTGCGCGGTCCCACCCCGTCCAATAAATGGCACAGGCAATGTTGTCGGTGTGGTTTCGCAGTGGAGTCTGGTGAGTCGTTCGCGGCATGCCGTTCGTGAAGCAGCGATATGCCGCCGCTCAGTGGATTCGTTGAGGCCCAAAAACTGTAGCGCCAGTCTTTTTACCAGCGCGTGCTAAAATTGCCCGTTCATGCCAGACGCTCCCCTCATCTCGGTTCACGCTCTCTCCAAGCACTACCGCAGTTTCCACAGGCGCGAAGGCCTGCTCGGCGGCCTGGCAAATCTTTTTCATCGCGAATACGAAACCGTCAAAGCGGTCGAAAACATTCACTTTGAAATTGGGCGCGGCGAAATGGTCGGCTACATCGGTCCCAACGGCGCCGGCAAATCCACCACCATCAAAATGCTCACCGGCATTCTCGTCCCGACCTCCGGAGAGATTCTCTCCAACGGATTCGTTCCGTGGCGCCACCGCGCCGCTTACGTAAAAACCATTGGCGTGGTCTTCGGCCAGCGCACGCAGCTCTGGTGGGACATCGCGGCCATCGAATCGTTCAAGTTATTGCGCCGCATTTACGACGTCTCGCAGCGCGATTTCGATGAGCGCATGGAGCTTTTCAATCAAGTCCTCGGTCTCACAGAACTGCTCCACGTGCCTGTGCGTAAACTTTCGCTCGGGCAGCGTATGCGCTGCGACCTCGCCGCCGCGCTGCTGCACAATCCGCCCATTCTTTTTCTCGATGAACCGACCATCGGCCTTGATGTTGTCGCCAAGGACCACATTCGACAGTTTCTCCGCGCCATCAACCAGCGCTACAAAACCACCGTTCTTCTCACCACCCACGATCTCGACGACATCGAAGAGCTCTGCCGCCGCATCATGATCATTGACCGCGGCACGGTCCTCTACGACGGCCCACTCGCGCGCCTGAAAGAACAGTTCCTGCGCACCAAACAAATTAAATTTATTCTGCGCGATGGCGATCAAAGCGCTCGCCTCGCCGCCTTCGAGCAATCTCTTCCCGCGATTGCGCCAAATGGCGGCAGCGCCGCAACACTTCATCTCGAGCGCCTCGATGAAATGACCTGCCGTCTCCGCTTCGACCGCGCCCGCGTCTCTTCGAGCGACTTGATTCGCCAAATTCTCGCCGCCGTCGACGTCCGCGACTTCGTCATTGAAGACGAGCCCATCGAGGAAATCATCAAGCGCATCTATTCCGGCGAAGCCGAAATGAGTTTGTGTCAACCAGAAGAAAAGAACGGTTCACCAGTGAGCCGGTAAATACAAGCAAATGTCCGCATCACAAACATTTCCGGTCCCCCTTCGCAAACCGTCGCCGCTCATTGGCCTCAAGGTTTACGCGGAGTTCATCCGCATCGGCTTCGTCAACATTCTCGCGTTTCGTCTGCGCTACTACACCGGCATCATCACCTATCTCATCAACGTCACGGTCTACTACTTTATCTGGCGCGCCGTCTTCGCCAGCGCCACCGGCTCCATCGCCGGATTTTCGCTGCCGCAGATTCTCACCTATGTCAGTGTCGGCTGGATTCTCCGCTCCTTTTACTGGAATACAATCGATCAGGAAATGGCCTACGAAGTGATCGAAGGCAAGATCGCCATGGACCTGATCAAGCCCGTCTCCGTGCAATGGATGTGGCTCGCTCGCGCCATGGGCGAATCCGCGTTCCGCCTCATCCTGCTCACCGCGCCAACGGCAATCATTGTCACTCTACTTTTTCCCGTGCTTCCGCCCGCCTCAAAATTGAACTTTGCGCTTTTCTTCGTCGCCGCCGTCGGCAGTTTTTTCATCATGGGCGCCCTCAATTTCATCATCGGCACGTGCGCCATCCCGCTCACCTCCATCCTGGCGCTGATTCGCGCGAAATTCTGGCTCATCGAGCTGCTGAGTGGCTTACTCATTCCTCTCAGTTTTTTCCCGCGCTCACTGCAAATCATCTCCTCGTGGCTTCCCTTCGAGCACATCGCCAACACCCCGTTGCAGATCTATCTCGGCCGCCTTTCTCTCGCCCATACGCTTCAGCTTCTGGCCATCGAATATTTTTGGGTTGTCGCGCTTCTCTTTCTCGGCCATCTGTGGTGGATGCGCGCCACGCGCAAAATCACTATCCACGGCGGCTAAATGCGTGACGCCCTTATCAATCTGAAACGGCACGCCGCGCTGCTGGGCTCCTACTTCGCGCAATACGCGAAGGTCCGCGTCAGCTACCGCGGAGACTTTTTCATTTCCGCGGCCACTTCCATGACCGCCACGATTTTCTCGCTCGGATTCGTCCTCGTTCTTTTCGCGCGCATTCCGTCTCTGGCCAACTGGCGGATGGAGGAAGTCGTTTTTCTTTACGGCTTCTCCCTGATTCCTTTCGGCCTCTTCAACGTCTTTTCTCTCAATCTCTACGAGTTCGGCGCCACCTACATCATGGAAGGAAAATTCGACCGCGTTCTTCTTCGTCCGTTGTCTTCTCTTTTCCAGGTCGTCTTTGACGCTTTCCGCATCGAGTCTTTGCAGGAAGTCGTCGTCGGTCTGGTTGTCGTCATCTGGGCTTCCCGCCGCCTGCACTATCAATGGAACGCGCTCGACATTCTTCTGCTCGCGTTCTTCGCTCTCTGCGGCGGCCTCATTTACATCTCGGTTTTTCTTTTCCTCTCCACGTTTTCTTTCTGGTTCGAGGATCGCATCGGCATCCATCCCCCTTTCTGGAATCTTCTGGCCTTTGGCCGCTATCCGCTCTCGATCTACTCCGGTTACATCCAATTCCTGCTGAGCTGGATCATTCCCTTCGGCTTCGCCACCTTTTATCCTGCTTCGCGGCTGCTTGGCCGCCCCGAATTCCGCGTCTACGCGTTTCTGATTCCGCTCGTCGCCGTGGCGACGTTCGCGCTCGCGGTCACGTCCTGGCGCATCGGCCTGCGCCGCTATTCGTCCACGGGTTCCTGAAAGAGCGATTTTTTCTGGAAGAAATTGCACAAGCGAGTGCCTGGGCCTTGCACTGGCCGCAGGTCACAAGTCGCGAGTCATACGGCTTCAAACCGCTTTCATCACCAAGAGGATGCGGTCATCTTCGTAAGTTCCGCCGCGCGAGTGCGTCTCCACTTGTTCGAGAACTCCGCGCAGGATCTCCTCGGACGTTTTATCGCGCATTCGAGTAACCAGTTCCGCGAGGCGCGCCTTGCTGAATTCCGTCCCGGCGGCGTCCATGGCCTCGGTGATTCCGTCCGTGCACGCCACCAGAAAATCCCCGGGCCCCAGCGCCACCGTCCCGCACTCAAACTGCACGTCCGGCAGAAGTCCGACGATCATGCCTCCGACGTCGAGCCATTCGACGCGCCCATCCGCGCGGATCACCGCCGGCGGCACGTGTCCGGCGTTCACGTACCGGAAGTTCCGTCCTCCGCTTTCGACCAGGGCGAGGAACATGCTCAAATACTTGGTGGGACGCCCCTGGGCCATGGAAGCCCGCGCGGCCGTTAGAATTTTTTGATTGATGGTGGCGGGCAATTTTTCGAGCGGCTCAACGTGATCCGCTAGCGCATGCAGCGTCGCCTGCACGTTGGCCATCACCAGCGCCGATGCCGCACCCTTGCCCTCGACGTCCGCCACGACCAGCAGCAGAGCTTCCCCTCCGTCCGCCGGCACGGGAAGAAAATCGTAATAGTCGCCGCCGACCATTTGCGAAGCGCGGTGCGATACGGCAATCTCGATTCCCGGAAACGCGGGCGGCGTGTCCGGCAGAAAGCCGGCTTGAATCTCGCGCGCCAGCGCCAGGTCGCGCTCCATCTTTTCTTTTTCGACGCGTTCGCGATGTAATTGCGCTTTTTCGAGCGCCAGCGCCACGTGCGCTGAAAGCGCATCAAGAAACGCTTCATCTTCGTTGCTGAACCCTTCCTGTTTGTTCAGCAATTGCAGCACGCCAATGATGGCGCCTGCTTCATTGCGGATGGGCAAACAGAGAAGCTCTCTGGTCTTGAATCCCAATTTGCGGTCGATGTCCGGTTCGAACCGCGGATCGTCATATGCATTTTCCAGACGCACTGCGGAACCTTCACGCGCCACCCAACCGGCGATCCCGCGGTCGGCGGGCAGCCGGATGACCTGCTGCTCCAGCCCCAACCCGACGAGCGACCAGATTTCGTTGCGTTCGCAATCGACGAGAAAAACTGTTCCGCGCTCCGCGCCGGTCTGCCGCGTGGCAATCTGCAAGATGATATGGATAAGTTCGCCGAGATCGAGAGTCGAGTTGAGCTTCTTGGTGGCTTCGATAATGCTGGAGAGCTCTTTCATCGCGCCGCGGCGCTCCGCCAGCGCCAGCACCACGGCGGCAAAACGCGCCAAAAGGTCCATTTGGCCGCGGACTCGTTCTCCAAGCGGTCCGTTCCCACGAACTTCCAGAACGCGCACGCGGAAATCGTCGTTGCCGAGCGCGCCCGCCCAAATCGCTGGGTCCTTGCTGCTGTCGCTGGGCAGTCCCGGCTTTATCCCAGCGGGAGTTGACGCTGGAAGTGCTCCCGCTTGTGCCCATACTTCCGCCTCGCCGTGGTCCGCGCGCCAAAGTCGTGCGCCTGCCACACCGGGCTGGCCCATCGCGGCGCGCACCACACGCGCGGCAATCTCATTCGCGGGGAAGCGGCCCTCGAGCAGTCGCAACCCCTCGAGCAGTTCGGGGAAAAGTTCGTTCACTCTTTGGCGAACCGGCGTTTCACTCATACCATACGCGGCCGGAATTCCGCCGCCATGTCGCTGCTAAGCCTAGCAGGAGAACACTGGGTTGAAAAGTGCAGCTTCCCTGTTGCGGAATGGGAGGAAGTCCGGATGGTGCATTGCAGCCGACCCAGTGATTGGTCTGTGGTGAGTTGGAAGTAGCCGCGATTTTCGATTTCTTACCAGGCGGACTACGGCGCGTGCACCTCGTGCTGGCGCGACTCCCATTCCTGGCTGAGCCGGCGCACCGATTCGCGCAAACGAACCGCCAGCGCGGCAATAGTTTCGAGGCGCTGTGGAGCGCCCTGCGGCAAGTGTCCGTCGCCCTTTCGCCGAATTTCCGAAAGCAGGAGCTCTGCGTTGCCCAGTATGCCGGTGAGCGGATTGTTCAGTTCGTGTCGCAACACTTCGCCGAAATCCTCGCGGTCCAGTGCCTCCGAGATATTCTTGTGTGAAACATTGGGAGGGTCTTCCTGATCCTCCAACGCCCGGGCTTCGCTTTGCGCTCTACGCAGCCGCCGCTCGACCAGGCCAAGCGCCACATTCAGGCACTCGTCCGTCCTCACCACGTAGTCCGCCGCGCCAGCAGCTACCAGGCCCAACAGCTCCGTCTGATGCGCCGCGTCCCCAATCACCACGACCGGCGCATACACGGCAAGCGAGGACACGGCTGAGTCCAAACGCTGCCATCGTTCCTTCAGATTCCCCGATTCCAGCGTGACCGCCGCTTCCGTCAGCAAAATCACCGCGGGGGCGGCATTCTCGACGATGCGCCGGGCATCGTCCACCGAGCTCACCGAAGAGACCCGCCGGCGACGGTCGACGGTTTCCAGTTCACGGCGTGCCGTGGCCTGTAGCACCGCATCATCGCTTACTAGAAGAATCGTGTGCTCGCGAGGTGTCATGTCATCATCCATTTCCTAGTGTGCTTTCTCGGCAGCGGCAGCGCGCCCTCGGCGTCCAAGGTGGCTCTCCAGCAGGTCGTAAACTTTCTCCGTCAACTCCTCGACTCGAAATGGCTTGGCTACGTGCGGCAGCTGGTTTCGTTCCAGGAATTCCTGGGTATGTTGTGCAATGACATCGCCGGTGACAAACAGGAACCGTTTGTGAAGGGGATTCCGCGAGCGCGCCAGGGACTGATAGAAATGCTGGCCGTCCAGTCCGGGCATCTTCATATCGCAAATCACCAGGTCGTAGACCTCATGAGCCGCGCGGTCCAGCGCTTCGCGTCCGTCCAGAAGTGTGTCGACGAATAGTCCCTCGTCCTCGAGCACATCGGCGATTAGCCGAGCCACGGTAGGCTCATCTTCGACGACCAGCACCCGGATGCCCCGGTGACTCTGCCGGGTAGCGGGCCTCGGCAGCGTATGCGGCCGATTGTTGTTCCCTGTCGGCGGGGGAAGAACCGAAAAAACGTTGGCACCCTCGGCAAGGAAGCCTTGGTCGGGTCCGGCGGAGGCCTCGGCGGCCGCGGGAAGTTCGACGGAGAAAATCGCGCCGCCCTCCGGCGGGCTCGAGACACTTACGTGGCCGCCGTGCTCGCGCACGACGCTGAGCACGATGGAAAGTCCGAGACCAGTGCCCACCCCAGCAGGTTTGGTGGTAAAAAAGGGATCGAAGATACGCGCCAGAATCGCCGGTGGAATGCCCGGTCCGTCGTCGGCCACCTGCAGAAGAATGCGGCGGTTTCCGCTTTGCGACGTGCGCAGCCGGATGGTTCCCGCTTTTCCCCCTTGCGCGATGGCCTGGCGGGAGTTTCCGATCAGGTTCATGACAACCTGCTGCAACTGACCGGAGTCTCCGGTGATGAAGGGAAGAGCGGGGTCGAGGTCCAGTTCGATGCGAATTTTTTCCGCGGCCGACCCGAATCGCTGTAGTTCCAGCGCCCGCGAAATCACCTGGTTGAGAGCCACGCTCTTGCGTTCCGGGCGGGTTTCCCGCGCGCCCAACAAGAGCTGGCGGAGAATCGTGCTGGCGCGCTCCGCCTCTTCATAAATCTTGCGCGCTTCTTCCGTTTGTCCGTTGAGGTCTTTTCGAACCAGGAGGCGCTGCGAGTAGCCCAGAATGCTGGTGAGCGGACTGCTCAATTCGTGCGCCACGCCGGTGACCATCTGTCCAAGGGCGGCGAGTTTCTCCGTTTGCAGAAGTTTGGCCTGAAAAACACGATGAGCCGTTAGGTCACGGTAAATCTCGACACGTCCTAGTCGATGGCCGGTGCGATCCAGGACGGGCCGCACCGCGCGTTCCAGCACGCGGGGCACCGGTCGTAGCATTTGCAGCTCTTCGCGTGTGCCGCCCTCCGCACCACGAGCCAGCTCCCGCCAGCGCCTTGCAAAATTCTCCGGTTCCGCAGCGCGCCCGGCCAGATGCGCGATCAATCCATCCAGAGTAGTGCAAGCCGCGGCCTCCTCGGCAGACAAGCCCGCGATTTGGGCAAATCTCGTGTTCATCGCCCGGATGCCATGATTGGCGCCGAACAACACAATCCCTTCTTCGACCCACTCGAGCACATTGTGGAGTTCCGCCGCAAACCGGATTCGCTGCTGGGCAGCCTCGTGAGTGGCGGCCGGACCGAGCACTACCGCGGCAAGCTCATCTCCTGCGGGTAAAGGAGCATGGAGGCGCGCGCGTACTCCGCTGATCAGCTCACCCTCGCAAACCTCCTGGACTTCGATGGCCTTTTCCCGCTCGCCGGCGAGCGCCCGTTTGAGCCATTCCTCGATCCGGCCCTGCTCCCGCGCGGAGAAGAGAGTTGCGAAACTCCCACCGATGTACCAAGCGGGCAGGTCCGCGGATGGCCGCCGCGTTTGCTGAGGGGCAGGGCTAGTCGCACCCTCACATCGCGCCTCTTCGAGCAAAACCCGGGCGCTGCGATTCAGGCCGGTGATGTTTCCCCGGTCATCGAGAAGAGCCGTGGCCTCCGGGCTCCATTCCAAAAGCGCCTGGCGACGCGCGGCGCGGCGAACCTGCTCGGTGTGGAGCCTCCTGCGTTCCAAAGCGGGGACAGCGAGCGAGGCGCGAAGTTCGAGACGCTCGAGCGTGCCCAGGGAAGAATTTTTTTGCCGAATGCCGGCGACCAGGACGCCGAGCGCTTCTCCGCACGCAATGAGTGGGATGGCCAAAAGGCGCGCTAATCCCTGCTTGGTCCACGATTCAGGCGGCTCCATTCCCAAAACGTGGCCAGCTTTAAGAGCGCCCCGCCAGAGGCTCACCACAGGTTCCCGCTCGACGGCGTGAGTCCAAGCCGTATCCCCGCTCGCCCAGCCGAACTCCATCGTTCCCCGCGCGGTGGATTCCTTCGGATGCGCGTGAAGGTGGCCAATAACGGCAAACGCCGCACCGGCACCGGATGCAGCCTGGTCCTCCGTGCAACTGGCGGTGAGCTGCGACAAGATCGTGTCTGAGGAAGTTCTGCCGCCAAGAGCAGCGAGAATCTGTTTGCTGACTCGCACATCCACCTGGCGTTCACGGGCCAGGCGTTTCTCTTCCTCCCATTCGAGCGCAAGCGCAAGTTCCGCAGCCACGGATTCCGCCACGGCTCGGTGGAGAATGGCTGGTTTGCTTACCGTTCCGGTGAGAAGCACGCCGCGCAGCTGGCCTTTTCCGTCGATGGGAGTCCAGAGGGCGTGGCGAAGACCCACAAGAGGGCCGATCATCGGCCGGCCGTTCGAATCGTCTATCTCCTGGTCCACGCTTCTGCCGGAAGCAAGAAGCTCCCGTGGCAGAGGAGGCTCGAGGGACAATCTCTCCCACTCTTCCGGCGTTTCGTCCCCATGGGCTTCCCAGACCAGTCCTCGCAGGCATGCTCGATCGAGAGGATCCGAGACGAAGGGCAAATCCTGTTCGAGCCACACACCGAGCCGGTCAGCGCGGCTTTGTCTCGCGAGCGTACGAATCGCTTCGCGCATAACTTCCTCGCGCGGAGAGCCTTCCAACGCCGCGCGGGCCGCGCCGCGCCAGGGGCGCTCTTCCTCTTTTTTAATCCGCCAAGCCCACATGTTCCTGGCGCCTCGAAGCGGTTCCCGCACAAAACAGCGTGCACGCGGGCCGCCCAGGGCAAGCTGCCTCCACGCTGGACCCATGCACTGATAGGCCCAACTGCGGCGGCAAGTAATGAATGTAAAATCAGCAAGTTGCGATGTGGGCAAACGGCGGGGCGCGAGGCGGGAGTCCCATGACGAAACAGCCGGGGTATCCATTCCCAGACTGGGCCGGAGCACGCGGTTCCCTACTGATTTTTCGGGGAGATTAGGAGCAACAAGGGGATGGCCCAAGCAGGCACGGCGGGAATTTCAAGTAGTAGTACTGCAGCAGTAACCGCAGGCAATTTTTGGCGCCAGGCGAAGCAGGCGAAAACCGGATGTTATGGCTCGGCCTGCGCGACCTGATACTGCTTGAGCTTGCGGTAAAGCGTGGTCTTTCCGATGCCGAGCATGCGCGCGGCGGCCAGCTTGTCTCCGCCCGTTTCGCGGAGCGTGCGCAAAATGGCCCGGCGTTCCAGCTCGTCCATGGGCAGCAGTTCGTCCTTATCTGGGGCGCGCTCGCTGGTCGGATAGTGCAGGTTGGAAGGCAGGTCGCCTACGTGAACGATAGGGCCGGAGCCCATAGCGACCGCCCGCTCGATGGCGTTTTCGAGTTCACGCACATTGCCGGGCCAGTCGTAGGCAATTAGCCGGCGCATGGCGTCATCCGAAATGGTCCGCGGAGAATCGTGCGGATCGGAGAATTTTTCGAGGAAAGAGGTGACCAGGAGCTGGATATCGCTCTTGCGTTCGCGCAGGGGGGGCAGCTTGATCTGCACGACGTTGAGCCGGAAATAAAGGTCTTGCCGGAACGCGCCCGTGCGGATGGCCGATTCGAGGTCCCGGTTGGTTGCGGCGATGATGCGAATGTTGATGTGCCTGCGCTCCGTCGAGCCCACCGGCTTCACTTCGCGTTCCTGCAAGGCGCGCAGAAGTTTAGCTTGCAAGTCCACGGGCATGTCGCCGATTTCGTCGAGAAAGAGCGTACCGCCCTGGGCTGCTTCGAGCAGGCCCTGTTTCGATTGCATCGCACCGGTAAACGCGCCCTTTACGTAGCCGAACAGCTCCGATTCGATGAGCGTAGGCACCAGGGAGGAACAATCCACGGGAGCGAACGGTCGCTCTTTGCGCGGGCCGGAATAATGAATGCTTTTGGCCACCAGTTCCTTGCCGGTCCCGCTTTCGCCCAGAATGAGCACGGGATACTCGTGCTGGCTGACCTTTTCAATCATCTTGTACACGCGCTGCATCTTCGCGGAAACGCCGATCATGCCGCCGAATCCCGGCTTGGATCGCAGTTGTTCGCGCAGGAGACGGTTTTCGCGATCCAGATCCAAATCACGCGCGACACGCTCCAGCCGCGCGCGAAGGTCCTCGATGTGAAACGGTTTGGTCACATAGTCCACGGCGCCCATGCGCGTGGCGGCCACCGCGGAGTCGATGGTTCCATATTGCGTCAACACCACGACGGCAATCTGCGGGTACATTTCGTGAACTTGCTTCAGAAGATCGAGGCCGCTCGAGGGAGGTAACAGCAAATCCGTGACGACGATGTCGACAGGATGCGTTTCCAGATGCCGCAGCGCTTCCTCCACCGTTCCGGCCGCGATGGTCTTCATCCCACAAGACTCCGCCACTTCCGCACAAAGCTTCCTCGTGCTCTCCTCGTCTTCCACGACGAGCACGCTCATGGGGATTGGGGCGCGCTGCACGCCGGCTTCTTCACTCATCGTCATCGACCTCAAGAAGGGTTCGCCCTTGTTTCACGTGCACACCCCGTACCAATTCTGTTATTGTGCCATAGTATTTCTTAAATCAATAAGTTAGACATATTATCACTTCTCGATGAATCCTGATTCGGGAAATTCCCTGCGGAAAATGCCCGCGTAATCACCGACTTGTCTAGCGGCAAGTCTTTTTCTTTCAATTCGGTATCAAATGGGGATGGCGGGACCTTCCATTTTGGGAATTTGCATGGCGAAATGGCAGCGCTAAACTGACCCGTCAACGAGATATCGGCAGCGGGGTGCCCAATTGCTGAGGGGAGTACCGATGCAAAAGAAATGTGCTCTCACGGTGGACTCTCTCGAGAGGCCGCTAAGTTGTTGCGTTAGTCGACTCGCTTGAGAAGCGAGCCAAGCTTTGGTCATCCCCCGGGCGGTTGCGGCTAATGCCCCATCAGCACTCGGTCCAACTACGGCTTGGGTGCGGCTTTCTTGACTGCGGGTTTTTTCGCGGTACCCGTCTTGCCCTCTTCCTTTCTGCTAAGGAGGGTCAGCGCATCATGCGCATTGAAGGGGAAGCGCCGCACGGACTGCTCGCCCGTGGTGCTCAGGGTGACGTCCACGCGCCGGTTGTTGGCCAGGCGAATAGTCAACAGGTTTTTCAGGAACTTCTGCTTTTCCGCGGCAGTCAGTTCCGTGTCTTCCTCGAGAAGCTGCTTGACCTGTTCCTCGGTCATATTTTGGTCCACGCCATACGCCTTGGTCTCAAGATGGTCGGCGGGAACACCCTTTTCAATCAGATAGCTCTTGGCGCGTTCCACACGACGCTCGGAGAGCAGTTGGTTGTACTCCTTGCCTCCGCGAATATCAGCGTGACCCCCCAGAATCAAGTGGGCGTCCGGCTTGTAGGTCAAATATTGCTTGAAATCGCTTGCCAGAGTGTCCAGCGTGCCCGCCTGGCTCGCGAGCAAGCCGCCATTGGGCTTCGCAACTGTGGGCTGGGCCGTCGGGAAGTAAATGCTGTGCAGGGCCAGCTTGAGCTCCAATTGATGGACCTGCGGAGGCTCATTCACCTGGACGTTGCCCGATGCTTCGGCTGTGCCGCCGCGTCCGTCGTTCACCGTGCACTTCACGGTGTAGGTCCCGGCCTGGAGTCCGGTTGCGTCGAACTGCGCACTCGCGCCTGTGCCGGTAACCTGGCCAGCCGAGGCCGAGTAACTATAGGTCAGCGGGTCGCCATCTGGATCGTTGCCCGTGCAGGTGATTCCGGTATGTTCGCCAGGCAGAATGGGGCTACGCTCGACGGCCAAAGACGCCGTTGGCGGACGGTTTGGCCGCGCTTCCACCTTGATATCCGTGGCGCAAGAAGCCGTGCCGCCCTTGCCATCGCTGACCTGGGTGGTCACCGTATATGTGCCCTCGCTCACGCCTGTGGAGTTCCAGCGCACGTCAGGGCCGGTGCCATCCACGGTTCCGCTGGTCGCCGTGTAAGTGTATGTAAGCGGATCGTTGTCCGGATCGCTGGCGTTCACGTGGATCGCGACTGTGCCTCCCGAACCGGCAAACACGGAAGTTGGACTCGCAGAGCAGGCAGCCACCGGCGGCTGATTTACGGGCGGCGGAGGCGCTTCCTTCGGCAGGCCAAAGCGGATCACCAAGCCAGTTCCCAACCGCAGGTTATCCTGCCTGGCGTTTCCGCCGAGCGAGGACCCGGAGAAATTAGTCATTAAATAGTCGATTTGGGCGAAGCGCCAGGCGATGTTCTTCGTCAGGACGACGTCCACGCCACCGCCAGCGGCAAGGGTGAACGCGACCTGGCTGGCGTCCCCGGTCATCTGCGTGCCGACACGGTCGCCTCCCAGGAGAAATTCCGCAAACGGAACGAAGTAATCGAACTTGCGCAAGTTCAGGCGGGGGCCGAGCAAGAATGTCGTTTGACTTCCCGCGACCGAAGTTCCGTTCACGTCGCGGGTGTATCTAAGCCCGCCAAGCTCTTCGGTAAGCCCCACCCAACGCGATACGTTCCAGGTGAAGGAGCCCGACCCGCCGTAATTGTTAAAAGAGCTGAAGGGGCTGCCCGGATGGAAGTTCACGTAGTTGAACATGCCCGCAATTTCAAAACGGGGCACAATTCTGCCAGGCGGCGTAGGTTCATTCGATTTGGCGCCAGCCGGAAAGGGCTTGGGCCGGGGAGCCTCAGGAAGCGCAAAAAGAGTTCGTGAAGCGGGCGTTATGTCCCCCGCGCCAGGCCGGGCGAGTACTTTGGCTGCTGCCACGGCCGCCGCGCCGTCGCCGTTCTGCTGGGCGCACAAAGGCCCTGCCAAAAGAGCGCTCACCGCAATTGCCGCACACCAGGTACGCATAATTCTTCTCCCTCAGTTTTCTCGTTTGGAACCCAAGCCGTTCTTGTCCCCGCTGCAGGCCCGCCGATGGCGTCGCCGCCCGCTCATTGGTACTAGTTTTGTCAAACACTCTTTGGTTTGCCGGTGGCCACCACACCACCGATAACCTCTCCCAACTTCCGACAAAAACCGGGAGAGAATCCCAGAAGCAACAGGCCGCAGTTTCGTTAGCCTATTCTAGATTTCCCTCCATTCGCAAGTCTTTCCTTCCCCTCCCGCGCCGCTCGCGATCCTGACGCCCATTCCGTCATTTCGGCTGCCCTGAGCGGAGTCGAAGGGAGCGGAGCAGGCCGACGCTTTCTCTTTCCCACCCCTCGCACGTCATTTCGAGCGTAGCGAGAAATCTCTCTTCGTTCTTCGTCGGCTTGCGCAGAGAGAACCGCTGCCCCATCCCGCGCATTTTGTGCGATGAAATCTCTCTTCACTTCACATTGATAGGTGAACTGGGGAAACGTTGAGACTCAATATGGCGGGGTCGAGATGGGCGCCCATCGTTTCCACCACCGGGAAATGAGGAAACCGAAGGCGTCGGTGAAGGCAAGTTCATTCATCTGTGGCAATACAAAGACGGCGCGTGGAAAATTCCCAGGGTCATCAGCTACGACCATCACGCCGCTGCGAAGTAAGCTCGTGTCTTCGCCCTAGTTCGACTTTCGATTTTAAGTCACCAATTAGCTTAACCACATCACTGCCTGAGACGGCCACGCCTGAATTGCCTCCACGCTGGTCCAAAGATACCCCGCGTGAAGCACTTCACCATCAATCGGAGTATAGTAGCCTTCTGGTAAAGACCATGAGCGCCGAATCACGTTTCCAAACCGTGAAAACCTTCGGGACGGGTCTGGCTGTCCTTTTTGCGCTCTTGGTTCTTCCCCTGCTCTACATCTACGGTGTGGTTTGGTTTTCAGAGAAGACACTTCCGTGGCTCTTTTTGGCGTGCGTGATTGCGTATGCCATCTGTCTGCTGGTGTTGTTGCCACTCAGCATTTTTAGAAAACTGCGGCCTTGGGTTGGCTTGGGTCTTTTTTTTGCATCCTTTTTGTTTGGGACGATGCTGTTTGCATTTTCGTGTCTGGTGGTATTACAGGCGGGTGGCACAAACAATCCTGCCATCCCCTATGCAGAAGGTGAGGAGTTCGAATCTCCCCGGACGCGCCACTTTTATTGGGAAAATTACAACCCTTCGACGGTTGACGTATGTGGGTTAACCTTGGGTTCTCTTTTTCGAAGGAAGCATCTCGTCCTCCCAGCCGCCGCCTGCACCCAGTTTTCTGCGTAGACGGCCTAACTTGTCAGAGCTCCGTTTGAAAGCCTCCGCCTCGTCCGCTGTTACTAACTTGGCTTCTGAAAGGGACTTTGCCAGAATTAACTGATCTCGCCGGATTTCAAGAGTTGCATAGGTCATTTCGATTTCGTCCCACAGATCATCGGGCACTGTTCCTAACAAGCTGGACTTATTTTCCAGCCACGCAGCGTTCGGTAACCAAGAATCAGGGTCTTGCACATAAATAGGCCAGGTTGTGTTTTCAGAGGCAATGCGCAAATTAAACTGTGAGTGTAGTAGTTCACCCGCGACAAGTTTCCTCGCTCGGTGACCGGCGCGTCTCTCACGCTTCTTTTCAAGATAGAGTTGGGTCAACGGCGATAGGAGCGCACCGAGAACAACTCCTCCCAGCGAGAACAATCCTGTCGCCGTCGCTGTCCCTGCTGTGTCGACCATCGTTCGAGTTTATTCAAAAACACCCAGTCAGTCGACGGCTGGGTCGCAGTGCCTTAACTCTCGCGTGGCCTACCGTTTGCGGGGGGTGGGCCGAACGCCAACGTAACTCTAAATCTTCCACGGGTTAATCACCGTCACTGGCAAATCCTCGAAATGTTGTGTGTTCCGCGTCGCCAGCGCCGCCCTGTTCGCAAGCACAATCCCCGCAATCATCGTGTCACGCACTTCCGCCGGGCGGCCTTTGCGCTTCCTCTGGGCCATCAACTCCGCGGCCTGAATTCCGGCTTCGGCGTCAAAGGAAGCGATGCGCCCTTCAATCATAGTCTTGAGCATCATCTCGAACGCCCTGATCAATGCATCCTGGCGCCGCCCTTTCGGCATGGTCTGCAAGCCAAAGCGAATTTCCATCGACGTGATGGCCGTGATCCACACGGACGCCGCTGGCTGCGCGTCCAGCCACTTCACGACGGGTTTTTCCGGCTCCTTCCGCATCAGCGCGGAGATCACGTTTGTGTCCAGAACGATCATTCCTCGAAATCCGCTGCTTGGACCTCGATCTCCCGCAGCTCGCGGATTTCCTCGCCTGGCTTCAGCCCGGCACGCCGGAAGAGCCGCGCAATTTCCGTCCCCAGCCTCCTGCTTTCCCTGCCTTCGCGCTTCGTGGCGTCGCGCAGGATTTCACGCACTTCTTCCTCGACGCTTCGCCCGTGCCGCTTCGCGCGCCGCTGCAGTCTGCCCTTCACTTCGCTCTCGATCTTGCGAACGATGAGTTGCGCCATATCCAAGATGATATCATGATATCATTCCAAACGCTAGGCCGGTGGCCGCGCCTTAGCTCTCGGGTGGCCCACTGCTTTGCAGGGTGGGACAACCTCTACTCGCAGAAAAGATTTTGACTTTGTCTTTCTCCGTCGGGTGCCCCATCCTTGCGGGTTTGCTTTATGCAAGGGTGGGTCCTCCGCATTTCGCATTTCGCATTTCGCATTTCGCATTTCGCATTTCGCATTTCCAATTTCGATCCTCCCCACTTTTCCACACATTTCCACAATCGTAACAAACCTATCACTCCCTACCCAACTCCTTCAATCCTCTCGACTTGACCCGGCCTCATTCGAATCCGCCCCCGCCGTTCGAATGAATCAGTCAGTAAAGAAAATACCTATTGACAAATAGTAACTAACGTGGTACCATTCCCTATGCTTCGCCCACACTGTCCTCTTCCCAGCCTGACCATCTCCCGCCTTTGTAGGTGTCGGGCGGAATTTATCCCGATCCGGTCGGAAACCCGGCGTCTTTCTCCTCCTCCCCTGTGTCATCCCGAACGCAGTGAGGGATCTGCTTTTCCCTCCTCCGTTCCGCCACCAGCCACGAATCATCAGTCACCAGTCACTAAGTCTTTTGCAATCCGCACTTACGCGAAACCCGCCCGTAACCCCTTTAGAATCCGCACTTCCAAAACACAGCACTTAAAACCCTTTAGAATGAACACTTACGAAAAAACCGGGGGTGGGGGCCCACCTTCCAACGCCGGAGCTCCCCGCGCCGACTCGCGCTACACTACTGGACCGATGCTAAGCACAACGATACTTGACACCAACTGGCTTGGCCGGCCGCGATCGATTGCGGCGGCTTTGCTGGAGTCGGATGGGCATCGCGCGATTGTTGATCCCGGGCCGGCCTCGACGCTTCCGGCACTTCGCGGGCATCTTGACGCGCGCGGCATCGGCGTCTCGGACTTGAACGCCATTTTGCTCACGCACATTCACTTAGACCATGCAGGCGCGACGGGCGCGCTTATCAAGGAAAATCCCAACCTTGAAGTGTACGTCCATCAGGCAGGCATGCGGCACATGGCCGATCCCTCCAAACTGCTAGCGAGTGCCGAGCGGCTTTGGCCGGGGGAATTGCAACACTTGTTCGGTGAAACGCTTCCCGTGCCGTTTGGAAACTTGCGCATTCTGAACGGCGGAGAAACGCTCGCTCTGGGAAGCCGCAACCTCGAGGTTGTTTACACGCCGGGCCACGCTTCGCATCACGTTTCTTATTTCGATTTGTCGGATGGCACGGCATTTGTCGGAGACACGGCGGGATTCCACATCGAAGGCCAACCTTACGCGGTGCCGCTTGCTCCGCCTCCGGATATCGATCTCAAAGCATGGAACGCTTCGCTGGACGCCATCGCTGCGCGCCGCCCGGCGCGGCTCTTCCTCACGCACTTCGGCTATTCGAAAAATCCCGTTGCGCACATTGCAAATTATCGCAAGAATCTGCAGCGCTGGGGCGCGCTTGCCGCGGACATTATGCGCAAGTTCCCAGATGAGCGCAGCAGTCTCGAAGAGTTCGTCTCCGCCACGGCCGCCGAAATCCGGCAGCACGTCGCCGGCGCAGAAGCCGAACATTACATCTTCAACTGCGGCCTCAACTTGTCCTGGCTGGGACTGGCCCGCTACCACCGCAAACGCGCCGAAGCCGCCGCCGCGCCGCCGCGCGTTTGACGCCGCACCAGCACGGCCCTAAGATGAGGCGCGCGCCAAACAAAAATGCGCGGCGGAAGATTCAAGAAATGAAGGAGAGGCCATCACATGAGTTTACCCCGCAGGAGACTCCCTCACACGGTTGTAATTTTGCCGGCCATTCTTCTCTTTCTCGCTTCGCCGCCCATCCATGCACAGTCCTCGGCAGGCGATGTTTCGTTCGCCAATTCGGGCGCACCCGCCGCACAAAAGGATTTTCTCCACGGGCTCGCGGAACTTCACGACTTCGAATACGACGATGCCGCCGCGGCGTTTCGCAGAGCGGAGGAGACCGATCCCGGTTTCGCCATGGCTTACTGGGGCGAAGCCATGACGTTCAATCATCCCATCTGGGAGGAGCAAAATCGCCGCGCCGCTCGCAACGCGCTGCAAAAACTCGCGCCCACGCCCGAAGAGCGGCTGGCCAAAGCAAAAACCGAGCGGGAAAAAGATTATTTGCGCGCGGTGGAGATCCTCTATGGCGAAGGCGAGAAATACGACCGCGACGCGCGCTATGCGGACTCCATGCGCGGCCTGCACGAAAAATATCCCGCCGATATCGACGCCACTTGTTTCTACGCTCTGGCGCTCCTCGGCACCGCGCATAATGGCCGCGACGTGCCCACGTATATGCGCGCAGCCGCTCTGTTAGAAGATGTTTTCTATGCGCACCCGGGACATCCCGGTGCGGCCCATTATCTGATTCATTCCTTCGACGATCCCACACACGCCATCCTGGGGCTTCGCGCCGCCCGTGCTTATTCGAAGATCGCGCCCGAAGCCCCGCACGCGCAGCACATGACTTCTCACATTTTTCTCGCTCTCGGAATGTGGGACGACGTCGTAAGCGCGAACGAAACCGCCACGGGGATCATCAATACCAAGCGCGTTGCCGCCAGCAAGCCGCCGCAGTTCTGCGGACATTATAATTTGTGGCTCGAATACGGCTATCTGCAACAGGGACGATTTGCGGACGCGATGCGCATCCTTTCCGGGTGCCGCAGCCAGGCGGAAGAGCAATCCGCTGCAGCACATAACCACGGCGCCGTTGACGCCGACAATACCGCCGCAGGTTCTTACACCCAGATGCGCGCGCATTACTTGATCCAGACGCGGGATTGGAACGGCGAGGTGGCGAGTTGGAAGCTTCCTTCTGGCGGATCGGTCTGGACGCAACTCGTGTTCGAGTACACAGACGCGCTCGCCGCTTTCCACCGGAGCGATGCAGCCGCGGCGCGCACCCTCCTGACGCAAATGCAATCGCTGGGGCCGCAATTGAACGCGGACTTGGACCGGGAGAGGTATTCCGCCGACAACTGGATGCGGAAAGTCCCCGGCATCCTGATGGATCAGATTCAAGGTTTGGTTTTCTCACGAGACAATGCACCGGATAAGGCTGCCGCAGCTTTGCAAAAGGCCGCGGACGAAGAGGCTTCCCTTCCCTCGGCGTTCGGGCCGCCACTGATTGCCAAACCTTCGCATGAATTGCTGGGGGAGTTTCTTCTCGAACGAGGCCGCAACCAGGAAGCGCGCAGCGCGTTTGAAACCGCGCTCTCGCGAGCCCCACAGCGCGTGCAATCGCTCCTCGGCCTGGAAAAGGCGCAAACTCTACTAAACGATCCGGCCGCTGCGAACACCGGCGCGACGCTGCTTCAGATTTACCGGCATGCGGATCACCCTGTGGAACATTCGAGCAGCAAGAGTCGATAGACCTCTCTTGCTTATGTTCATCTCCGACCGGTGAAGATTCTGTGGAAAGAAACTTCTAGGCGGTGGTTTCCGAGGAGGAAACCTGAGTCGAATCCGCAGGCGCGTCCGCCGCGGGAGCCGTCAGAGCTTCGAGCCGGGCGGAGAGTACTTGCACCAGCAAATCCACGAGTTTTTTCGCGCCGCTGCCATCGGAATCTCTGTCCGGGTTGTACTGGGCCACATCCAGGCCCAGCAGATTTTTGTGCTTCGCGACTTCGCCGAGGGCCGCGCGCACATCTGCCAAGCGCAATCCGCCACTAGCGGGCACGTTTACAGCGGGAAATTCCTCCTGGGCGATCACATCCGTATCCAGATGCAGAACGAACTCATGCGCGTCGGCGTGCACGTAAGCTAGCGCGTCGTGCGCTGCGGGGCTTCCGCCTTTGGACTGAATGTCCACGGCGTCAATGTGTCGCATCGGGGACTTGCTCAAGAATTCCAGTTCGGGCGGGTCGAGCCGATCGATACCAAAGAGGGTCACGTCCGGCTCGCGCACGAGAGGCGACTCGCCCCAGAAGCGCACCAGTTCCGGAGCCCCCTTACCAATTACGTGCGCCACAACCATTCCATCGATGCGGCCGGAAGGCGTCGAGGCCGGTGTGTTCAAATCCGCATCGCGATCAAACCACAATAGATTTACGTGCTTGTAGTAACGACGCACACCCGTCAGAAGACCTATGACTTGTGCGCAATCGCCGCCCAGTACCAGCACGAGCGCGCCACTCTTCACGGCAATTTCCGCGCGTACTTTCAGGTCATTCAAGCCCGCGACAATTTCTTTCAGATTACGCGCCCGCCTATGCTCGTCATCGTCGGCGAAGAGCCTCGGCGCGCAGTCGCCGTGATCGATTACTTCATAGCCAGCGCTTTGCAGCCGCTCGACCAGCCTGGCCGCTCGCAGCGCCGCGGGGGCTTTCTCGCTTCCCGCCAGAAACGCGGCCGCACTTGATGGCGCGCCGATCAAGGCAATTTTCTTCGGCTGACGGACGATTTTGACCGCCAAGATTTGCTCCTTGTGTTGTGTGTCCCCGCCTACCGCGCCGGGTCGATTGCAAACTGCGCGGGCCAAAGACCCGCCACTACGTCCTAATGACGCTACAAAATCCTCAGCGCCGCGGCGCCGGCGCGATCGTCGCGAGTTCCGGAGGCAGCGTGAATCGCACATCCTCGCGGATCAAATCGAGGTCGCGTTGATCCGTAAATCCGCACTCCGCAAGGCGCTGGCTGACCTGCTCGACGAGCACTTCCGGAGCGGAAGCGCCCGCGGTCAAGCCCACGCGCTTAACGCCTTCAAGCCACTTTTCATCGATATCCATGGCCGAATCGATGAGCTGGGCCTTCACGCCGCTGCGCTGCGCCACTTCCACCAGGCGATTCGAATTCGAGCTGTTGGGCGAACCCACCACCAAAATCAAATCCACGTCCTTGGCCACCTGCTCGACGGCTTCCTGGCGATTCTGCGTCGCGTAACAAATGTCATCGCTCGCCGGGCCTTTGATGGACGGGAATTTTTGCCGGAGGCGCGACACGATTTCTTGTGTGTCGTAAAGGCTGAGCGTGGTTTGCGTCAGGAACGAAAGTTTTTCCGGATCTGCTACTTCCAGCGCGTCCACTGCCGCCACCGAATCGACCACGATGGTGCTGTCCGGCGCTTCGCCCGACGTTCCGACAATCTCCTGGTGGTCCTTGTGGCCAATTAAAATGATGGTGCGCTTCTCGCGCGCGAATTTCAGGGCTTCCAAATGCACCTTGGTGACCAGCGGACAGGTGGCATCGATCACTTTCAGCGCGCGGTCCTTGGCTTCCTGGCGGACCGGCGGCGGCACGCCGTGCGCGCTGAAAACCAGCACCGCGCCATGCGGCACGTCCGCGATGGACTCCACAAAAATCGCTCCGCGGCGGCGCAACTGCTCCACCACGTAGGTGTTATGCACGATTTCGTGATGCACGTAGACCGGCGCGCCGTAGGCTTCCAGTGCCAGCTCGACGATATCCACCGCCCGCACCACTCCTGCGCAGAACCCTCGCGGCCGTACCCTCAGCAATACCTTCCCATTTGTGGCAGTCTGCATCGTTATCCTAAGTGAGTAATTTCCGAACACTCTATCATACCCTACGGCGCGCCCCGCCCGCACCGGGTTTCCTCGTGCTGTGACGGTTTCAGATTAAGGCGTCCATTAGACGCTTACTTTTTGACGCTAAGACCTATCGTCGGCTACGCTGTTCCAATGAGGCCCGACTTGTGCGTGATCCGACGGCTCGTACTGAGCAGCCTGATCTTGGTACTCGCTTTGGGATTAAGAAGAGAGGCAACTGCGGCAACGTCTTGCTCCGGAGCTGCCTGTGCCGCGCAGGCGACCTCGACGACTGCCGGCCCGCAGAACACAAAGCAACTACAATTCAAGATTACTCTAGCGGGTGAAATGGTGGGCGAGGATAAGGCACATCTGGCGATAACGAATTATTCGGCATCTGACGGGTTCGGCCTAACAGTGATCCACGGCAAATTCCCTTCCGCGGCCGCCGCACAGGAATACCTCGAAAAGGTTTTGGCAAGGGCCGTGAAAGTCACAGAACGCGGCGAGAAAAAAGACGAGGTAGGCAAGGTTGTCGGCAGAAGATCAATGGCGATTGTCCCGACCAGCAATCCCGACAAGCCTTTTCCGGCGATTCTCTTCACATCCGGCTCCGACTTTTACGAAATTGAGTCTCTCTCTTCGCGCGACAGTCGCGTAATGGAAATGAGGCTGACCTCAAGCAATTGAGAGCGTTTGGAAGGGGCTGCTAAGTCCTACTGGCCGAAGTAGTAGCCGTCGCGGGCTTGAACGATGACGTCTTTCTGTTTGGGGACGGCGAGATGAATCTTATGGTAGCCAACGGTATTGCCCTTGTCCGGGGTGTAGGCGAGGCTGTACTGGTTGCGAAGATCTTCCTCGATCTCCGCGTAGATCTTGTCCATGGTCACCTTCTTCGAGACCTTGAAGAGCCGCCCGCCCGTTTCCTGGAAAATTTGCTCAAGGATTTTCTTGCCGTCTGGGCGCTCTTCCTGCCGAGGATACCTGCTGCCGCCTCCGCGACCGCCTCGGCCACTGTCCATTGGGCCGCCGATGCTAAACCCGCCGGGACGACTGCTGCCTTCCTCGTCCGCAAATAAAATTGAGGAAATAATCGTGTCGGAGCGCTGGGCAGTTTCGATAGCCTCGGCCAGCGTCTCTTTGCTGCCGCGATCCACGCCAAATTGGCGCTCCAGAAGGAACAGCCGCCGCTGTAACATGCTCCCAACATGAACGCACAAATGACCACAGAAATGAATGTTGTGCCCGTAGTTCTCGAAGGACGCCATGTTCGCCTCGAGCCCCTCTCGCAGTCGCATCACGCCGACCTCTCCGCCGTCGGCCTCGACGCAGAACTCTGGCGGTGGATTCCCACTCCAGTACGCACGCCGCCAGAAATGTCCGCCTACATCGCCACCGCACTGGACGAACAATCGCGCGGCGTATCGCTGCCCTTTGCGCTGATCGAAAAAGCCGTCGGCCGCGCGATCGGCAGCACGCGCTATGGGAACATCGACCGCGCGCATCGTCGCGTCGAAATTGGCTGGACTTGGCTCGCTCCCGCATGGCAACGCACCGCCGCAAACACCGAAGCAAAGTATCTTCTGCTAAAGCATGCGTTCGAGACGCTCGGCTGCATTCGTGTCGAGTTGAAAACCGATTCCCTCAACGAGCGCTCCCGTGCGGCCATCCTGCGCATCGGCGCCCGCGAGGAAGGCACCTTCCGCAATCACATAATCACCGCGAGCGGCCGGATTCGCCACACGGTCTACTTCAGCATCCTCGATTCCGAGTGGCCGGACGTGAAGTCCCGCCTCCAGTCGAGGCTGCTTCCCTGAACCCGCCCTGCTTCCCTGAACGGCCCGCCATGCCAAGCCGTTTACCAGTGCACGTCAAGTCTCATTCCAGTTGGGGGTGCCCGCGCATCCTTAGGTAGACTAATAAACAGGCACGAGTGGTTGTTCAGTTCGCGCCAAGCGTGCCGGCCCGGCCGCGCTGCCGCAAGAAAAGTGTCCTGGGGATTACAGGTTCGCAACACCTGCTAATCACTCAGAGGTTTGCGGCGAGCGAAGCCACTAACGGAGAGTCTTGTGCCCCCTTCCGATGCCAGCAATCGCCGACGCAGCGAACGTGTGATGCTGCAGATACGGGTTAAGGTTCTCGCCGAGGCGGCAGACCGCGCTCAGGTCCAGGAAGACACCCACACCCTGGTCGTCAACGCGCATGGCGGCCTGATGAAATTAAGAGCAGAGCTGCTTGTTGGTCAGCCCATAGTTTTGGTAAACCCGCAATCCGGGATGGAGCAGAGCTGCCGCGTGGTGCGCATCGATCAAGCTGGTGGAGATTATTTCGCCGTAGCCTTTGAGTTCGATAGCCCGTCGCCCAAGTTCTGGCCCATCGTGTTTCCGCCCGCGGATTGGGAAGTTCCGAAGGCTTGATGGAGCAGCGGTCCGTGCGCAAAACACTTTCCCGCGCAACTTTCCTTCCACCGCAACTATTCAATGTAAGCAGGGTTCAACAAGACGGAGGACAAATTCGCCTTTGGAGGCCCGTCGTATGCAGTTTCAGCATTCATTCAAAACATCCAAGTCCCTCCTGACTGTAGCCGCATTACTTTCCTTGATTCTCGTGGCCGGCTGCGATGAATATGTCCGAATAACCCGCGACCGCGATGTTCGCATCGCCAGAAACGCCACTTGGGCTTGGCGGCCAGCAGTGGAAGAACGCGCCGCCGCGCGCGAAACGCGCGATGGCCGGCCCGTCATTTCGCGGGATGATCTGGCGCGTACTCGGCGCAATCAACCGCTGCGCCAGGAGGCCGATGCCGACGACGCGGTTGATCGGCAGCGCGTGAAGACCGCCATCGAGCAAACGCTCCTGTCTAAGGGCTTCAAGCAGGTAGCCGACCCCGCCGCCGCGGATTTCCTGGTCGACTATAAGTTTGGCGTGAATCGCCGCAACGCGACAGTTCCCGTGGCTTACGGAGGCGCATATCCCGGCCTGGTTTGCGGTCCGTTTCGCTGCTGGGACTCCTGGGGTTATGGGCCGGCGTTTGTCGGCTACGAAAATATCCACTTTCGCGCAGGCACTATCGTCTTCGACTGGATCCAGCAACCCGACAAGCATCTTGTCTATCGCGCGGTTGGCGAAAAGCCCGTGCGCTACGATGCCTTCTCGCTCACGCAGAACGATATCAGCGGCCTCGTCCATCACTTGCTGAAAGATCTGAAGCCCGGCAAGTAAAGCGTTACCAGCGATGTATTCGCGAGCAAGTGGGACAGGCATTCTTGCCTGTCCCTTCCGTTATCTACGCCCCTTAATCCATAAGTACAGTCGTCCGTGGCTCCGAACTCGAGCGCCTGCGGAGTCTGCGCTAGACTATCGTCCAGCTCATGCGGCTCCCTTCTGCCATTTCCAATAAGCTGCGCTGCTGGTCTTTCTATGTGTTCGCCTGTTATCGAGGAAGCGGAGGCAGACTCACCTACATCTCGGAGGATTGGAGCGAGGTGCATCTCACCCTTCCACTTTCCTGGCGCACGCGCAACTACGTGGGCACGATCTTCGGCGGCAGCATTTATTCCGCCGTCGATCCCATTTACATGCTCATGCTGATTCATCGACTCGGGCAGGACTACATCGTGTGGGACAAGTCCGCTTCGATTCAGTTCAAAAGGCCCGGACGAGAAACGCTGTATGCCCGCTTTGCTGTGACGGAGGAGGAGTTGGTATCCATTCGCGGCGCGCTTGAGATGCAGCATTCCATCGATCGCACTTACTCGATTGAGTTGAAGGACTCCGCCGGAAACGTCTGCGCTACGGTGGAGAAGCTCATCTACATTCGTCGCCGCTAGCGCACAGGCGAAGGCTCAAGGAAGCAAACCGAAAACCACCACGCTATTCGGCGTTCCCACATACACCTTGCCGTTGGCCACCAAGGGGGTGATGAACTTATTGTCGCTGAACTGATCGCGGCCGTTGGCCGCTTGATTCGAGTTGTAAAGTTCGTTCGTCAAATTTGTCGCATCGTAGGCGTGCAGCACGCCGGTTGAGCCGTTCTCCACGGCCCACACAATTCCATTTGCCGTTCCGTTCGCGGAAACGCTTGGCGTCGTGCCCGGATAGGCAAATTGCTGCGTGCTCTGCGACGACGGAACCCCGCCGAGCATGGCATTGACCACTTTGAATGCTTTTAACGCATCACCTACCGCTCCGTAATACACCGTGCCATTGAAATACGCGGGCATCGCGTACACGGGGCCGCCAAGCTGGCCTGAAATCTCCTGATAAATTTGATCGTTGGTTGGATGGAACTTCCCCATGTTGTCGCGATCCACCACGTAAATCAGCGCGTCCTTCCCGGCTCCGACAGAGAGATGCTTGGTGTTGCCGCTGCTATCCATTACGTCTAGCAGCAGGATTCCTCCGCCCGACCCAAAGTCTTCGTCGGCGTTCGACTCCGCCACCGTATTTTGGGGCGTAAAGTAATCCGCGAGTTTCAGAGAACCGCTCGTCGTGAGCTTCACGAAACAGTTCCCGCAGTTGCCGTTTGCCGGGAAGCCGCTGGCATTCAACGTCGTCCCGAAATCGCCATTCCCGATGATGAAGAATATGTTGCCGGAGGAATCCGCGGCGGGCGCCGTTCCGGCCATCCAGATCCCCCCATCGCTGCCGTTCGGCACCAGGTTGAGCACGCTGTTCTGCACCAGCGTGGTGGCGTCATACGCCATCACCCACGAAGTGTACGGCCGGATGTCGCAATGGGAAGACCAAGTCGTGAAAATGGTCCCGCCAATCTGCAAGAGCCCCGGTCGTTCCTTGTATTGCTTCGCATCGAATATCACGTTGCCGCCGGAACTGTTGTCGCCCGTTCCGGGATACGTCGCCTGGATGGTCGTGGGCCCGCCAAACAGCTCCGCTCCCGTCGTCAGATCCAATGCGTGCAGCCGCTGAAAATAATTCCCGCTGCCATTCTTCGACATCGCCACAACATAAATCGCTCCGTTCGGTCCGCGCGTGCGGTCGATCACCGGCGTTGCCGTAATGCCGATCTCCGGCGTCACTTGGCCGCAGCCGCGGTCGTCGCTCGGCGTCTCTCCGGTGAAGAGCGTTGATTTCTTCCACAAAAATGTGCTTGTGTTTCCATTGATGCTGTCAGCATCGAACGCATACACGCTGCCGTGCTCGGTCACGGCGTAGAGGAGGTTTTTGCTCTGTCCAGAAATGCTTACTCCAGAAAGATAGAGCGGCTGTGCGTCTACTTTGCCGTCCACGGTGAAGGCCCCCAGCTTACCGAACTTGGCCGAATTCACGTTGGCCGGGGTGAGGATCGTCTCGTTCAAGTTTTGACCGGTTCTGCCGTTGTCGTAATGATAGGTGATGACGTTGATGGCGGAAGTCGAGGTGCCGGGATTCACCGTCAGCGTCGCGATGCTGCTTGGCACGCTGCCCAACACGTTGCTGACGGTTAGGCGGAACTGCTCTCCGCTGTCCGCGACTGTCGTGACCGGCGTCGTGTAGGTCGCGGATGTGGCTCCAGCAATGTCCGCGCCGTTTTTCTGCCACTGGTAGCTCAAGGGCGCCGTGCCCGTCGCAGCCGCGCTAAACGTCGCCGTTTGTCCCGCCGTCACAGTTTGATTCGTTGGCTGCGTCGCGATGCTCGGCGCCCCCCCATTCGTTCCCCCGCCGTTGCCGCTCGTTGAACTCTGCCCTGTGCAGCCCAGCATCGCTAGCGCACCAAGAAGTACATTCAGTTGGATACAGAAAATTGGTCGACGCAAGGGATTACTCCCATTTCGAATTGAGCGGCTGAACTGGGGGGGGCCGCACGTTGGAAAAGGCAGACCGGCGACAGCCGGGACCCAACAGCAATATGGACACCTTCTACTCAGTTCAGCTTAGACAGAGGCGCGGGGAATAACAACTGACCAGAAGTACCGTTCTTGGCCCAAAATTACGTTGCACCACTTTGAACCAGCAGTACGAGTGAGGCTGGCAGTCCCCTCCGCCCATCTTGCTTTCTTGATTCCATAGCCTCCTACCTCTATCCTCTTCTCGCTATGCTCCTTAAGGATCAAGTCGCGTTCATCACTGGTTCGGGACGCGGCATCGGCCGTGCCATCGCCAAGCTTTTTGCCACCGAAGGCGCTTCGGTATTCCTGACGGCGCGCACCGGGGCAGAGTTAACCGCCGCCGCAAAAGAGATCACCGCCTCTGGCGGAAGCGCTCGCTATTCCCTCGGCGAGCTGGCTCACGAAGCCGATTGCATCCGCCTCGTTTCGGAAGCGCGCACACAATTCGGAAAAATCGATATCCTCGTCAACAACGCCGGCCACTATGGCCCCGTCGTCCCCGTCGAAGAATATCCGCTCGCGGAATTTGACAACGTGATCGCCGTCCACCTGCGCGCGGCATTTCTATTGAGCAAACTCGTCCTCCCGGAAATGTACGCGCGCGGCTCCGGCGTAATTCTGAATATTTCGAGCCTCTCGGCCAAAGCAGCATTCCCGTGGGGATCCGCGTACGCCGCCGCAAAAGCAGGGATGCTCGGCCTCACGCGCATCACCGCCGCTGAGGCTGCTCGCAAAGGCGTGCGTGTCAACGCCATCTGCCCCGGCCCGGTTACCGAAACGCGCATGTCCAAGGAACTAGGCAACACGCTTGCCAAAAAGCTCGGCGTCAGTCCCGAAGCGCAGCTCTCCGGCTTTCTAAACACCATTTTGCAGGGCCGGGGCCAAACTGCCGACGAAGTCGCCCGCGCCGCGCTCTTTCTGTGCTCGAATCAGGCCAGCGCCATCACCGGCCAATCTATCAACGTCGATGGCGGCGCCGCGTTCTTCTAGTGTTGACACTCTGAAATTAGAATTCGGTCGCAGAAACAGATTCTGACCCTGCGCGCTTGCGCCGCTCGGAATCCAGGTGCTGGGCGAGACTACCAACCTCGCAGCGTCTTACGGGGCGGTAGTCGGCAGGATCTTGATGGTGTGCAGCCAGGTTTCCACCAACAGCGGCCAGCCTGAAATTGGCAGCTCGGTGTGGCGAAGTCCGTACCCATGGCCACCCTGTGCATAGATGTGCATTTCCGCCGGCACCTTGGCGTTTTTCAACGCCATGAAGTACACGACGGAATTTTCCACGTGCACTGGATCGTCCTCGGCCTGCGCGAGAAACGTCGGCGGAGTCTGCTCCGTCACATGGATGTCCGCATTGGGCGCGAAGTTCTGCTCCGCGATGGCGAGATAGCCCGGATAAATGATCACCGCAAAATCAGGCCGACAACTCAGCTCGTCCGCGGCGTCGATGGGATCGTAAATGCGTTTCTCGAAATGCGTGCTGAGCGCAGCCGCAAGGTGCCCGCCCGCAGAAAAACCGAGCGCGCCGATGCGGTGAGGGTCGATGTGCCACTCCGCGGCGTGGGCGCGAACGATGCCTAGCGCGCGCTGCGCATCCTGTAGCGCGGCCGTGGACTTCGGATACGGCCCCGTGTCGGGCACGCGGTACTTTAACAACACGCACGTGATACCCGCGGAATTCAGCCAGTCGCACACTTCGGTTCCTTCTAGATCAATGGCAAGAATGCGGTAACCGCCTCCGGGAAAAACAACGACCGCCGCGCCCGAGCTCTTGCCCGCAGGCTGGTAAAGAGTCAGAGTCGGCGAGATTACGTTGCCGATTCGAATGACGCGTCTTCCCGCAACGATGTGGTCCTTCGCCGTCGTTGTGTCCCCCTCGGGAGGTAGATTCGTGGGCGCCCCAGGCGCCCCGTGCGGCCAGACGTTAAGCGTTGTGTGGCCGGGCGCAGGCGGCCATCCCGGTGCCTGCGCAAACAAATTGGGAGAAGATCCAACGACGAATGCAAGAAAAACCAAGTAGTGGCGCACGCTGAAGACCCCTGATCTAAAATTGGCGGCGCTAATCCTAACACGCTGTGTCACAAGCCGGGTACAGTTGCCGTCACTTCGGTCGCGGCAGACTGGAATTCTCGCGGGCAAATAGCCGGTTTGCCGGAATTCGAACGAGAAACGGCGGGACTGCCAGCTTTTCCGTGAGCGTGCAATCCGCGCTTCCTTGTGTTAGAAGCCCAAGCGAGATGCATGCGTCCTCTTCCACAATGAGCGTTGGTCTGGCCGCGCGCCGCCGCATCGCGTGGCGTCTTCTTCCGTATCTTTTTACCCTGTTCGTCATCGCGTTTCTCGACCGTGTAAACGTCAGCTACGCAGCTCTCGAAATGACGCATGACCTTTCTTTCAGCAACCGTGTGTTCGGCTTCGGCTCGGGAATCTTCTTCGTCGGCTATTTGCTCTTCGAAATTCCCGGCTGCCTCATCGTCGAGCGCTGGAGCGCGCGCAAATGGTTCGCGCGCATCATGGTTACCTGGGGACTCGTCACGGTCCTGATGGCGTTCATTCGAACGCCCATGCATTTCTACCTCGTTCGAATTTTGCTCGGAATCTGCGAATCCGGGTTCTTTCCCGGCATTCTCGTTTACCTCACGCACTGGTTCCGCGCGGAAGATCGCGCCAAAGCGTGCGCGATGTTCATGATTGCCATTCCCGTGGCAAACATCATCGGTTCGCCGCTCGGTGGCTTTCTCCTCGGAGTGCACTGGTTCGGTTTGCAGGGATGGCGCTGGCTTTTTATCGTCGAAGGCATTCCCGCGATTGTGTTTGGCATCATCACGGTTTTTTACTTGACGGATTGGCCGCGCGAAGCGCGCTGGCTCCCGCCACAAGAACGCGACTGGATTACCGCCGAACTCGAGCAGGAAGCGCTCGCGAAAAAAGCCTCCCGCTCCTATAAAATCTGGCAAGCTCTGCGCCAGCCCGCGGTCATTCGCTTGACCGTCATCTATTTCTTCGCCGTCAGCAGCATCTACTCGCTGACGATCTGGCTTCCCACTTATCTCAAACGCGCTTCCGGCCTGTCCGATCTTGCCGTCACTATGCTTTCGATTCTTCCTTATGTCGCCGTGCTCGTTGCCATGCTTTTCAATGGCTGGCATTCCGACCGCACCAACGAGCGCCGCTGGCACACTGCGATTCCGCTCATGTTCGGGGTCGTCGCGTTTGCTTTGACGATTCTTTCCGGCTCTCATTTTTGGTTTGCGTTTGTTTGTCTAATCGTGGCTTCGAGCGCCAACGCTTTTCTACCGTCCTTCTGGCCCGTTCCCTCGGCTTTCCTGGGCGAATCGGCGGCCGCGGCATCCATCGGCCTCATCAATTCCATTGGAAATCTCGGAAGTCTTGTGACGCCGTCCGTGATCGGCTATTTTCTCGATCGCACCCATTCGTTTACGCCTGGATTTCTTTACGTCATCGTGAGTCTTCTCATCGCCATATATTTGGTACTGACTTTGCCAATACGCCCCGCCCTTCGGCCAACAAAACCGTAGTAATTGTTCGAATCCGCCTTGCAACACAAATGGCTATTCGTAGCGCAGGACAACAATAGGATCGACACGGGTAGCCCGGCGAGCCGGAATGTAGCAAGCCACCAATGCGGCCACTGCCAGGACGAGAGCGGCGGCGCTGAACACCAGTGGATCGGTTGCCTGCACTCCGAAGAGCAAGCTAGCCAGCAAGCGCGTCAGCTCGAGCGACACGACAACTCCGAGCGCGACGCCGATCAGTGTCATGCGCATTCCCTGCCCCACAACCAGCCGCAGGATGTCGACGGGCCGCGCGCCAAGGGCTACGCGAATGCCCACCTCTTGTTTGCGAGCGGTCACCGTGTACGCCATCACTCCATAAATCCCAATTGCCGCCAGCAATAGCGCGATTCCCGCAAACGCGCCGACGAATTGCATAATAATCCGCGGCTGCGCAACAGATGTGGAGACCACTTCGTTCATGCTGAGAATTCCGGTAACGGGCAAATCAGGGTCGCTCTCCGCGATTTTCGCGCGCACCGCAGTGACGAGAGGCCGCGGGTTGGCGTTGGAGCGCACGACGAGCGTCATCGTGGGCCAGGGAGCTTGCGCCATGGGCAAATACATCTCTTCTGTATTTGCAGCGTTCAGGCCGCCGAATTTTACGTCCGCAACAACGCCGACAATTTCTCGCTGCACCCCATCTCGCGAATTAGCGAGATGTTTGCCGATGGGGTCTTGCCCTGGCCAATAGCGTGTCGCAGTCGTTTGGTTGACCACCACAACCGGCAGCCCACCGGCAATATCTTTTTCGGTGAACACACGGCCGCGCAGAAGCGGCGTGCGCACCGTATCGAAATAGCCGGGGCTCACTTGACGCGTCGCGATGACCGGGTCTTTGCCGACTCCCAGGCACGCGTGCTCCTCCGGACAAAAGAAGCCGAATCGCGCGCTGCCCGAGAGGGGCAAGTAACTTGTCGCGCCCGCGGCTTGAACCCCGGGAATAGTCCTCACGCGATCGAGAAGTTGCCGGTAGAAAGCTTCTTGTTGCTGCCCTTGCGGGTAGCGCACCGGCGGAAGAGTCAGAGGAAACGTCATCACATCGTTGGGTGATAGCCCGGGATTCACGTGCATAAGGCGCGCGAAACTTTCGATGAGCAACCCCGCGCAGGTCATAAGGACGAGCGCCATGCCAATTTCCGCGACAACAAGAAAGGCGCGAAACCTGGCGCGATGCCCGCCTTGTGAAGAGCCGCGTGATCCTTCCTTCAAAGTCTCTTGAAGTTCCTTTCCCGCCGCTTGCAGTGAAGGCATCAGCCCGAAGAGCACGCCAGTAAGCGCGCAAAGTAAAAGCGAGAAGAGCAGCACGGACCCGTCGATGCGCGCTTCCGCGAGACGCGGCACCGTGCCGGGGCTAAGGGCACGCAGTGCGGGCATCAACGTAATTGCGAGAAAAATTCCTAGCGCTCCCCCGCCAAGCGCCAGCAGCAGGCTTTCGCTCAACAACTGGCGCACCAAACGCGCTCGCGTGGCGCCGAGCGCTTTGCGAATCCCGATCTCTCGATCCCTCGAAGTCGCTCTCGCCAGCAAAAGGTTGGCGACGTTCGCGCATGCTATCAACAAAACAAACCCGACAGCGGCCAGGAGCACCAGTAACGATGCGCGCAATGGACCGACAAGGCTTTCCTCCAGCGACGTGGCACTGAGCGAATATTTCGTGGCGTCAACGTAGCTGCCAAACTGATCGCGATAGCGTCCGTCGATGGCGGAGAGCTCCGCTTGTGCCCGCGAAAGAGTTTCGCCGAACCGCATGCGCGCAATCACACTAAGATACCCGGCGCCGGAATGAATCTGCTGCGGCGTCAGGAAGTTTGATTCAAAAACACGCGGGAGCCACACGTCAGGCTCCGGAAATTGCAAGGGAAAATGAAAACTAGCGGGCAGGACGCCCACGATCGTGACGCTCTCGCCGTCGAGCGAAAAGGTCTTGCCAAGCAGTCCCGGGTCCGCGGCGAAGTGGCTGTGCCAGAAGCCGTCGCTGAGGATGGCGGAGTCATTGCCCCCCGGCGCCTCTTCCTGGGGCAGAAAACTTCTGCCGAGCCGCGGCGTGATTCCCAGAACGCGGAACAAATCAGCGGAAATACGCACGGCATTAACGAGCTCTGGTTCGTGCCCGGAGACTAGACTCGGCGTATAGGGATAGAACGCCGCAACATCTGCCAACGATTTGTTGTGCTCGCTGATCTCCGTAAATTTCGTGAAAGAAACCGGCACCCCGGTTGTCCCTGATGCGCGATCTGTCTGCGAGATCGCGAGCAGCTGATCGGAATTGCCGTAAGGAAGGGGTCGCAGCAGCACCGCATTAACGACGCTGAAAATAGCCGTGTTCGCGCCAATGCCGAGCGCCAGTGTGAGCATGGCCACCGCTGCAAATCCGGGATTTTTCCGCAGCATCCTGACGGCGAATCTAAGGTCTTGCCATAGGGTTTGCATGGTTGTCTTCCGCGTCCGGCTGATGAGTTACCGGCCTGTTTAGACGCGGTGCTCGCTCTCATGGTGAGCCACTTGACAGCCAAATGCAGGAGCTCGAAGAGTTTCGCTTCTTGAGAACTTTATTGAACTGTTCCCTCAGATTTCGCTGTCAATCGCTTTGCTTTGACGGATGACGCCGCGCTCATCCGTAAGCGCGGCATACCCACAGGTTTTGTCTGTCAAATCCTCCAACAATAGGTCGTACGCTTGTCCGTCCGCGGTCAAGTTCAAACGCAGCGACCAACCGGGCAGTATTTCTGGGCCATTGGAAAACTGCGCGTTAGCAAGCTGCGGATCAATCTTAGCGAGCAAGGCTATGACCTTACTGGCGGGGAACTCGTCGCTTGCGAGAAGTGCATCCCAAGTCGCATACGAGCCGCCGTGCTTAAATTTGTGCGTCAATTCTATCGTGTTGATGTTGCGTAAGAGACTGATGGCGACAGTGTGCTTCGCATTATCAGCGTCGGAGGTTTGCGCTGCGGTGTTTCGACCAACGGACGAGCCGGCGGCTGCTAGAATAAGCAAGGAAGCGATCAGAGTTATCGGTCTTGTTCTCACGTTCCACCTCCATAGCAAAGGGCCTGGATAGAACATACTCTTCGCGGCCATCACAGTCGATGGACGGTGCCATTTGGTAACTAGCGCAGTTCATTCTTATAGACAGTTCCGGCTTTCATGACGAATTTCACGTGCTTGAGCTCGGTGATGTCTTTGAGTGGGTCGCCGCTGACCGCGACGATGTCTGCCCACTTGCCCGCTTCGATGGTGCCGATTTTGTCGCTCCAGCCGAGCAGTTCCGCGGGAACAGTCGTGCCTGAGCGAATCGCCTGCATCGGTGTCATGCCGTAATTGGCGTAGTACACGAACTCTTCCGCCTCGTTCAGTTCTTTCCAATCGAAGCCCCCCGCATCTGTTCCCAGGGCAATCTTCACCTTTTTTTTAAGCGCTTTTTGGAACGCGGTTTTTTCCAGGTTCACCATTTTCACCCAGTTGCCGCCGCGTCCCGGTGCAACGTACGCACCGACAGTAATTGTGGGAACCCAATAGACACCTTTTCTGGCGGCCTCATCGAGGAGAGCGTCGGTGAAGCCGTCCCCGTGCTCGATGGTGTCCACTCCTGCGCGAAGCGCAGCGGCGATACCATCGGAACCGATGCAGTGCGCTGCGACTTTTTTGCCGAGGCGGTGCGTTTCGTCCACGATAGCCTTGGCTTCCTCGTCCGTGAAGTTCACCATGCTGTGAAGCACGCCGTCGTCCTCGAAGTGATATCGCCGGTCCGAGTAGTACTTGATCCAGTCCGCGCCGTACATCACTTGTTCGCGCACGGCTTTGCGCGCTCCTTCCACTCCATCGACGTACTGGACTCCTGTCGGCACTTTCAATTCCCACGAATAGCCAAGCAGTGGATACATCCCCGTGGGAGTCATGGCGCGTGTGGCAACTTGCATTCGCGGCCCAGGTACTTCGCCTTTTGCGATGGCCGCCTTGACGTCCACGTCCGCGTACATGGCGCCTTCCGTTTCGACGTCGCGAATGGTGGTGAAACCATGGTCCAGAGCGATGCGGGCGTTGCGGGCGGCGAGAATCGCCCGGTAGGGCGTTGATTCTTTCAAAAGTTGCGTGTCGTAATCTTCCGCTGTAATGTCGCCGTTGAGCAGGACGTGCGTGTGAACATCGACAAACCCAGGTAGCACCGTTGCTTTTGAAAGATCGATCAGCTCGACACCTGCAGGCGGAGCTCCTCCGGAAGTCACCGAAACTATTTTGTCTTCTTCCACAATGATCACCGCGTTGAGAATCGGTGTATCACCCTTCCCGTCAATCAATCGTCCCGCGCGGATGGCGATTTTCTTCGCGGGTGCCTTGTCGTTTTCCTGCGCTGGGGTTGCAGGGCAGACGGAAAGCATCCATCCTGCTCCAACGCCGATCAGCGCGAATAATTTGTCTCGCCAGCTCATGTCCGTCTCCTCATTTTGTCCATCTAAAATGCGAGTTCGCTTCGTGCGCGCGCAAAGAGTAGCACAAGCTGCTGCGGGGACCACTTAGCAAGGCGGCCTTGAGCATACCGGGCAGAAAAAAATCTTGACACCGGCGCCCTCGAGTCATATACAGACGGCTAGTTGTCTAGACAACTGGGGAACAAAGTGGACTCTCTCAACCTGGATCGTCAAAGTGTTGTCCCCCTGTACTTCCAGATTCAGCAGCAGCTTCTCCACCATATCCGTCTAGGCCGCCTCAAACCTGGCAGGCCGCTGCCTTCCGAGGAGGTCATTGCCAGGCGACTGCGCGTCAGCCGAATGACCGCCCGCCAAGCTCTCAAATCGCTTTGCAGCCAAGGCGTCGCGTACAGCCAGCGCGGCAAGGGCACCTTTGTTGCCGAAACCAAACTCGAAAAGAACTTTCGCCAAGTCCTCTCCTTCAGCGAAGAGATGGAGGCTCGCGGAACACGGCCTCGTTCGAAGGTCACTTCCTTCGAGGTGGTCTCCGCCGGCGGGGCGGCAGCCGAGGCTCTTCACGTCTCCCCTGGCGAGAAGCTGATCCAGTTACGTCGCGTTCGAATGGCGGATTCCTTGCCCATGGGCGTGGAATGCACCTGTGTTCCTCTCCGCTTGTGCCCGGATTTGCTCGAGAAATTTGATCCCGGTACTTCCCTCTACCGCACCCTGGCCGAGGTCTACGAAATTCATATCGTGCAGGCGGACGAAGTCGTGGAGGCCGGCCTGGCAAGCTCCGAAGAGGCCCGCCTCTTGCGAATTTCTAAAGGGAGTCCCGTCTTTCAGTTTACGCGCACTGCCTACATCGAGAGCGGACAAGCGGTCGAGTACGTCAAGTCCACCTTCCGCGGGGATCGCTACAAGATTGCGAATCGTTTGCGGCGGCAGAGCAACGGCAATTCTTCAGGGGGTGTGCAGTGGACATAAGGTTAGTAGTATCCGAGACGCGAAAGAAATATTCGGACTCTTTAGCGTCAACAAGGGGTGTGGAATCAAGGAGGGTGTTCATGAAAAGCACTGCAAGGAAGTGTTTGGGGGCGTTTTTTTTCTTATTTTGTCTGACCTGGGCGTGTTTCGGTCAGAACATTTCGGCAATCTTAACGGGGGCTGTCACCGACACAAGCGGCGCGGCTGTGGCGGGGGCGACTGTGACCGTGCACAACAACAATACCAATACCGACGTGCGCACTGTGAACTCGGATCAAAACGGGCTTTATACCATACCTGACTTGCCGTTTGGCACTTACACCGTGACGATCAAGGCGCCGAGTTTCAAGGTTTACCTAGCCAATAACGTGGTTCTGCATGTGGGAGATCACCGAACGCTGGATGCGGCGCTAGAGGTTGGCCAGGTATCGGAAACGGTCACAGTGACGACGACGGAAGCACCGGTGGAAACCTCCTCCGCGGCGCAGAGCTCCACCATTACCGGGACCCAGATTCGCGAATTACAGCTGAATAACCGGAACTTTCTCCAACTCGTGGCGTTACAGCCCGGGGTCTCGTCCACCGAACCCGATCAGGTAGGATTCGGTCTTAGCAGCACACTTTCTGTATCGGTGAATGGAAATCGGACTGCCGCCAACAACTGGACCGTGGATGGAGCCGATGTCAATGACAGTGGGTCCAATCTCACGCTTCTCAACACTCCCAGTGTCGACGCTTTGGCCGAGTTCAAACTAGAGCGTAGTACGTACGACGCTCAATATGGCCGCAGTGGCGGCGGGCAGGTCAATGTCGTCACCAAATCCGGTACCAGTGAATTTCATGGTAACGCTTACGAATTTGTTCGCAATGACATTTTCAATGCTAACTCCTTCCTCAACAACAAGGCCGGTTTGAAAAAGCCCCCCTTTCGTTATAACGATTTCGGCTACACCTTTGGCGGCCCCATCTTTATTCCCGGTCACTACAATACGGACAAGAGCAAAACATTTTTCTTCTGGTCGCAAGAATGGCGCCGCACCAAAACTCCCACGGCGACCGTCGCAACAATCCCCAATCCTCAGTTGCTCACAGGCAACTTCAATGGCATTGCCACCCTCAACCCCGCGTCTGCGCCCGCAGGCTGCATCACTGGCAACCAGATCAGCCCTACTTGCTTCAGTGCCAACGCCAAGGCTTATATTGCCAATGTCTATTCGAAGTTCACTCCGGACCCTGGCTGCGCGGCAACGGCAGCCGGCTGCGCCTTGACAACGCCTCTCAGTCCCATTAACAACACCCGCGAAGAGCTCATTCGCTTGGACCAAAGAATCACCAACCGCGTGCAGGCCTTTGGCCGCTACATCCAAGACAACGTTCCCACCACCGAACCCGGCGGCCTGTTTGCCGGTTCTCCCCTTCCTGGGATTTCTTCGACTTCCACCAACGCTCCGGGCCGCAACGTTGTGGCCCATGTGACCGCGCAGCTCACATCTACCATTATCAATGAGGTCGCTTATAACTATTCCTGGGGGGCGATCAATAGCTCTATTACGGGCCTCATTAACAGCCCTGGCTTCGCCGGCGCGCTCACCAATAACTTTCCTTTCAGCGACCCCTACAAGCGCGTTCCGGGGGTCACGATCTCGAATCCGACTATCACTGGCGTCGCCATTCCTGTTTCGCCCTACTTCGAACGCAACATCGATAAAAACGTCTACGACAATGTTTCCTGGATCAAGGGTAGCCATTCCCTGCGATTCGGCTTCAGCGCCCAATGGATGCGCAAAACCGAAAACGCTGTGAATCCCACCAACGGAAGTTTTACTTTCAAAACTCTGGGCGGCAATCCGGGCTTCGCCAATTTCCTGCTCGGCGAGGCGAGCTCCTTCTCACAATCTGCGCGTGATATCGTGCCGGATCTCCACTTTGCCAACTTTGAGTGGTACGCCCAGGACGATTGGAAAGTTCGCTCCAATTTCACCCTGAATCTCGGCGTGCGCTACAGCTTTTTGCCTACGCCTCGTGACGTCAACAAGGTTTTGGACAACTTCGATCCAACTGTCTTCAATTCCGCAGCCGCGCCGGCCATCAACCCTGCTTCCGGTAACTTCGTCGCCGGCCAAGCGGCCATACCTGCGAATTACGCCAACGGAATCATCGTGGGTCAAAACGGTTGTGCTGCCGCTCAGGCTCTATTTCCGAGCTCGCCTTTCTCACCAACCTGTTCCCCCTTCGGCGACAGGGTGAACCCAAACTACAAAAAGAACTTCGCGCCTCGCATTGGCTTTGCCTGGGACCCCTTCAAGACGGGAAAGACGTCGGTTCGGGGTGGTTACGGAATCTTTTTCGATCGCACGCTCAACGGAATCTGGGAACAGAATTCGTTTGCGCTTCCCCCTATCGTGCAGAGCGTCAGCATCGTGAATACCGCAAGCAGCACGAGCCCCAACGCGAATCTCTTCGACAATCCCGGGGCGGTGACCGCTACCACACGGCTAGGCCCGCTTGGCCTGCATGCCACCGGCTCACCCGCCTTCCAGGTTCCCTATACGCAAAACTGGAACCTCTCGGTGCAGCGGGAAGTGATCCCCAACACCGTCGTGGAAGTAGCCTACGTCGGCTCCAAGGGCACACACTTGCTCGGAGAAATGGATTCGAATCAGGTCCCACTAGCAGTGCGGACTGCCCCTGCCAATGCCACTACTTGGGCCAACGCCATCCGGCCATTTCTGGGATACGGGCCCATCACGTCCATCACCAATGGATTCGACTCCAACTATCATTCGCTCCAAGTCTCCGCCAGTCGCCGCGTCTCTGCCGGCCTTACCCTGGGAATTGCTTATACATACTCCCGGACATTGACCGACAGTCCAACCGACCGCAGCACAGCCCCCTACGACACCTACAACCTGCGCTTGGATTACGGTCCCGCAAGTTTCAGCCGCGGCCAGATCTTTGTAGCCAACTACGTTTACGACTTGCCATTCTACCGCGGCCAGCAGGGCTTTACTGGCAGGGTTCTTGGCGGGTGGGAGCTTTCGGGCATAACCGTGTTCGAGTCCGGCGTTCCTCTGACCATCACGCAGTCTAACGACCCCTTCAATTCCAACGATTTCGGTGCAGGTCCCGGCCTCTTTCCTGACGGCATTGGGATCGACCCGAGCGTTGTCTCTCCACGCCCAGATGTGGTGTCGGGACAGAGCGTGACTGGTCCAAAGACCGCACAGCAGTGGTTCAACAAGGCCGCCTGGGCCGTTGCCAGCGGGCATTTCGGAAATTCCGGACGAGGCGTTGTGTACGGCCCCGGATTCAACAACTGGGACCTCGCGGCCATCAAGAACACCAAAATCTCGGAACGCTTCAGCACGCAGTTCCGGGCCGAATTCTTCAATGCCTTTAACCACACCTCTTTCCTGGGCGTGAGCACGAACGTGAACTCGAGCCTTTTTGGCCAAGTTACGTCTACCCACGATCCGCGCATTATCCAACTGGGAATGAAACTTAACTTTTAATACATTTGATCTTCCATAAAGGAACGGTGGAAAAGGGCGCCCCGTACGGGCGCCCTTTTCATCTCCGAGGTGTCACCCTCTTCTTCCTCATCTCATCTGCGCCAGACAGCGCCAAGTCAAGTGTGGATGCAGTGCTAGACCGCGCCGCCGCCCCAGGAGTAGAATTTTTTCGTGATAGCCCGTAAAGCAAACTATCCCACGGCACTTATCTTAATTTTGGCGTTTTCGGCGCCAACCCTCTGCACTCCGGGAACCGGGCCAGCTTTGCTCCAGGGTGCCCCGGCCACTCCCCAATTGCAATTACTCTTGGCCGAGGGTTCGGACGCACTCCAGCGCGGTGACGATACAGCCGCAGAGAAAGCCTTTCGCCGTGCTCTTACTCTCGAGCCGAAGTCCATTGAGATCCTCAATGATCTCGCCATCTCGCTTGTCAAGGAAGGCCACTTGACCGACGCCATCCCATATTACCGGCGCGCGCTGGTCCTCAAACCCGGCGATTTGACCACCTCTCGTAACCTGGCTCTCGCCTACTTTAAACTGCAGAATTTTCATCAAGCTCTTCCGTTGCTGCAAGCTCTCAACAGCCGCCAACCCGGAGATTTCCAGGTGCTCGACCTCGCGGGCCTGTCCCTTTTCGGGCTTGACCATTACGTGGAGGCTGCAAAATACCTCGAGAGCGCAAGCCGCCTCAGGCCCAGCGATCTTCCAACGCTCTATATGCTGGGACAGGCGTATCTACGTGCCGCCAACTACAAAGGTGTCACCGATGTATTCGGCCGGATTATGACCATCGACCCTAATTCGGCAGAGGCTCATGTCATGATGGGAACAGCCTATGACAAGACGTTTCAGCAATCGAAGGCCCTCGACGAATATCAGGCCGCTGAACGAGCCGACCCTAATTTCCCCGGAGTCCACTCGGGGCTTGGCCAGATTTATTTGAAACGAGGCCAGTTGGATAGCGCGGAACCGGAATTTCGCGAAGAGCTGAAACGCTTCCCTGCCGATGCGGTTTCCAATTGCCTGCTCGGTCAAATTGTCATCGGCAGAGACGGGGCAGAGGAAGCCCGATCCCTGTTTCTCACAGCTCTTGCGGCGAATTCTCGCTACAAAGAGGCGCTCTTTGGGCTCGGAAAGGCCGAAATCAAGCTCGGCAATCCTGACAAGGCGCTAGCCCCTCTCCGCAAGGCCATCCGGCTTGATCCAGTTTACTTTCAGGCCCATTACCAGCTCGGCTCAGCCCTCGCGCTCTTGGGGCGCCATGATGAGGCCAAGAAGGAGCGCGAGATTTGTGCCACTATCCAGGCCAAGCAGCGGGCGGAGTATGCAAAAAAACTCGCGCCGCAATGAATCGCACCGCGAGCAGCTTTACCTGCAATTCCGCATGTGGACTTTCAACGTGTTTCACCACGCAAATTTCGGGGCTCTGAGGACCAACATTGCGCACTCGACATTTGCCAAGGTGACCTCAGCAAATGATCCGCAAATCATGCAGCTGGGTTTGAGGCTCTATTCCTAGTGGTAAGAATTCTGTGTAAAAGAGCTGCAGCGCCGGTAGCTAAGTTGCACTACCGGCGTTTTTTTGACTGAGTCTCTCACCGTTACTCGGCCCGAAGCGCTTGGATCACGTCCACGCGGGCAGCGCGAGCTGCGGGAAGCGCGGAAGCAATCACGGCAGCAGCCAGCAAGATAAGAGCTGAGACGACCGCCACAACAGCGCCGGGCATTTGCATGTCTTGGAAATAGCCCCCTGCCAATCGGGCCAGCGCGTACCCACCTGCGGCTCCTACGACAATGCCTGCGACTGCCATTACAACTCCTTCTGCAATGACGCCCGCCAAGAGTTGCCGCGGCTGCGAGCCAATCGCGAGACGGATCCCAAACTCGCGCGTGCGCGCGCTGACCGAGAACGCCAGCACACCGGCGACACCGACTAAGGCAATGGCCAGTGCGACGGCTGCAAACACCCCGAACACAACTGTGTTGAGACGGTCTGGGGTTAGAACTTCAGCGCGGACGTCCTCAAGCGTAGCGGCGCGTTCCACGGGTTGCTCGGCGGACATGTCACGAATAATGCGGGTGATCGGCGTGACGAGAGAGTACGGGTTTGCGCTGGTATGGATGAAAAGGCGGCCGCCAAAGATTGGTCCCTCGTCAATGGCGCTATAGACGGTCATGATGGGTCCGGGAACAACGTGTTCATCGTCAATATCGGCAGTGACGCCAATAATGCGGTGCGGCGCGGTGTTAATCCCGGGGACGAATTTAATCACGGGATCCGTCCAATAGACATGCCGATTGATGGCATCCTGATTGGGAAACATGCGCTTCGCGAGAGTCTCGCTGACGATGACGACCGGATCGTTATCCTTCTTTCCGTCCAGCTCGTTGAAATCGCGTCCGGCGATGATGGGAACGCCAAGCGCGGCAAAGAATCCTGGAGAAATGGTCCGCATCTGGGCGCGAGGATCGTCCTCGCCGGGACCTTTAACGTGGCCGTCCGCGGAAAACTCTAACCCTGGGCCAAAGTTGCCGGCATCGCGCCAGGGAACTACGAGCCCGAAGGCCGTCTTGTTCACGCCGGGTAACGACTCAATGCGCCGCATCGATTCCTTGTAGAAATCAACGATTTGCTCAGGCGTTTTTCCGTAAGAAATAGCGGGAACATTGATAGCTAGGACGTGGCGCGTGTCCAGGCCGGTCTGCGCGGCTTGCATGGCAAGGAGCGTTTTCAGAAGCATGCTGGCGCCGGCGAGCAGCATGAAGGAGGCAGCGATTTGCACAATAGCGAAGACGCGCAGGCGCCGGCTGGTGCTGCCGGTAATGCGGACACCACCGCTGGTGAGGCCGGGCGTTTGCGAGGTATTGGCATTAGGAAGGTGCGGCACGTACGCCAGGAGTACCGCGGAGATGATGGCGAGGAGCGCACCGACCCACAACATGCTCGAGTCTACCGTCAGATCAAGCGCGCGGACAGAGAAGCGCGATGCGTACCGGGCAAGGACCGCCAGAAGCGGCCGTGCGGTGACTACCCCCAGCGCCGCGCCAACAACGCAAAGAATGAGACTCTCCGCAAGTAGAGTCCGGCGAAGCGCGCCCGGGCTGGCGCCGAGTGCCGCGCGGATGGCGAGTTCCCCTTCGCGGCGAACGGATCGAGCCAGAATCAGATTGGCGACGTTCGAACACGCAATGATGAAAATAAGGCCAGAGGCTGCCAGCAAAACGAGAAGGACAGTGCGTGCACGTGAGGTGATTTGCTCACGGAGGAGCTTCGCGCTGATTTGGTTGTCACCTGTCTTCGAGTAGGCTTCGGGATGCTGGCTGACCATGGAGGAGTACACCGTGCGCAGCTCGGCGCGCGCCTGCTCAATCGTCACGCCGGGAGCGAGGCGTCCGAACAGCTCGGTCATGCGATGGACGCGGCCCTCGACCATGGTCGCGGACAAGTGGTGAGGACTTGTAACTATATTGGCGATGATTTCGGTATCGGCAGGATACGGCACAGAAGGTTCCAGCACGCCGATAATGGTGGCGGTCCGTTCTCCAAAGCTACCAAGGCGGAGTTTTTTGCCGAGGACTGTCGGATCACTCTTTAGCGTTGTGGACCAAAATCGATAGGTCAGCACCGCGACGCCGGCGGCATTGGGACCGTCGTCTTGCGGACCGATAAGACGGCCAAGGACGGGATGCAGCCCCATCACGTGGAAATAAGAGCCGCCGACAACGCCGGCGCGGACTTCGCGCGGCTCGCCGAGGCCGATCATGGTGAAGCCGATCACCGAGAAATCGCCAAATTCGCTGATGCTATGGACGCCGGACTCGATATCCCTAAGCTCCGGAACCGAGAAGTTGGCGTTTTCAACGCCGAGTCCAGGCGCGCTCTGCCGAATGTATATGAGGTGGTTTTCGTCAGTATTGACGAGAGGGCGGAGCAGCACGCCACGCACCAGGCTGAAAATGGCGGCGTTGGCGCCGATGCCCAGCGCCAGCGTGAGCACCACCGTGATCGCCAGGCCCTTCGCACGCACTAGCGAACGCAAGGCAATCTTCATATCATTCGCGAATAACTCCAACTTGAAATTCATCGCCCTGTCTCCTTGGTCAACCTAACTAAACGCATTCGCAAATCAATGTGTTTCAGAAAAACTTAGCTTCGCAGGGGGATAAGAGCACGCACGCGGGCATCGCGCAAGTAAAGCCCGCCCCACACGAATACTCCCAAAAGGACCGTCATCACATAGGACGGGTCGCCAATGCGAACGTTGCTGGCCGTGGCTCCGCCGAGATAGGCTGTCATCAAAATCGCGCCTAGAACCGCCGTGCGCGGAATCGCATACACCACACAAGAGAGAAGTTCGAGCACTCCAAGCATGACTATTTGGCTCTCGGGATATCCGTATCGCGCGAAACCCTGCACGACAGACGCAGCTTTGATTATTTTCATTACGGCGCTGAGGATCAATAAGAGCACGGGTATGGCACTGATGACCCGCCCCGTCCAAAGCATTCTCTTCGAGACAGGCACACTTGGAGAGGCCGATATAGCGAATTCGGAACCTTGAGAAGAAGCTGCCATGGGTTTTCTTCCTCGTCGCGCGATGGATGTGGCATTGATATTCGGACGCCAGATTATAGGCGTCTCTCGATTCAATTTGCTAGGCGTGCGCGGCCGCTTGCTCGCAGTTCACCATCCAGGGGATGCCGAACTGATCCACGAACATGGCAAAACGCTCGGCCCAGAAGGTTTTCTGAATTGGCATGGACACATTTCCACCCTCCGCAAGCGCATGAAATACGCGCTCCGCGTCCGCAGGAGCGTCCACCATTAGGGACACGGAAAAGCCTTGTGGTTTCGAAAAGCCCTCCGCCGGTGCGTCACAACCCATTAAGACCAGGTCGCCTGCAGCCAAGCGAGCGTGCACGATCTTCTTGCCGAAATCCGCAGGCACTTGTCCCGCGGCAGGCGTTCCCTCGTATGTAACCATCATGGTGATCTTGCCGCCGAGACTTTTCTCGTAGAATTTGAATGCTTCTTCGCAACGGCCGTCAAAAAATAGATACGGATTCAATTGCATGACCCGCTCCTTTCAGTGCTCTCCCGAAGAGAGCTCACTTCGTCCGAAACTATGCCAATCTTACTTGCATATTGCAAGTGAAAAATGCTAGCCTGTCCTTATGCCAAGAAAGAAGCCGCCGCCCAAGCGGCGCTCAGGCTGCCCGCTGAACGCTTCGGTCGAGATGCTCGGCGATCGCTGGTCTCTCTTGATTCTGCGGGACATGATGATTCGCGGCTACCGCAGCTTCAACGAATTCCTTCAATCGGACGAAAAAATTGCCAGCAATATTTTGGCGGACCGCCTGCGCCGCCTGGAATCCTACGGAATTATCGGCACCGAACGCGACGCTTCCGACGGCCGAAAAGTGATTTACTCGCTGACCGCCAAAGGAATCGACCTCGCGCCGGTGCTGACGGAAATGGTTCTGTGGGCGGCAAGGCATGAAGTCACCGAAAACCAAGCGCTGGTGCGGCAAATGCAAGCCGGCAAAGAGCGGTTCCTTGTCTCCGTGCGAGAGAAATGGGCAGAAAAACAGGACCCCGGGGCCGAATGACTTGGCTCGCCTTACTGGCCGGAGTTCGCGAATGACTGGGCACGTATGGCCGGCGATGGGAAGTGTGCATCCACGCCCAGCGGCAGGTTCAAATGAGGAATGCCAGCCGCTCTCTCAGGACGGCTGGCATTCTTCTCTTACTACTTTCGGCTGAGCCTGCGTCAATCCTGTAAGGAGTCAGGTTGAGCAGCTCTGCCTGTGCTCTGGCAAAAGCCAAAAACTGACCGGCGGCTTATCGAGCCGCGGCTGAACCCGGCCGACGTAGCGGACGGCGTGCCAGATCTTCCACGGCGTTAACACCGCGCCGTGCCATATCCACCACCGGGTGCTGGCTATCGGCTACGCGCTGGACTCCGGTTTCCCAAACCTTCTGCATCATGTACAGGCTGACGACCACAAAAGCGATGGCTGCAAATCCCAGCGCGAATATTGCAAAAGCCGCCAGGAGCTCGCGAACAAAATACAGTTGCAGCGCGAGCACTATCCCCAAGAACCACCACATCCATTTGCGATTGCTGTCTTTGATCTTCATCTTTCCTCTGTGTTCCATCCCCACTTGCTGGCCTCTTGCTTCTCGCTTGCTGGCCCGTTCTTTGGATGCGCGAAACCTGCCATTTGGTCCAGTCGCTTGCACCTGTCCCATTTGACACCAGACCTGTCCTAAACGCGATGGTACGGAAGGCACATTTTGAGGCCTAAACCAGCCTCCCGGTACTCCTATGCCCCGTTTTGAAACGAAGTAAGTCCTTTGTCATCAGCCCATTATACGCGTCTGACGTTTCGCTCCTGTTTTCGCCTATTTATCCCTGTACTGCCTGTTCGAAACCTGGCCCTACGGACAGGTGTTTTGAGGCTCCTTAAGGGGTGATGTGGGGGGCCGAATTGTATCAAGAATAGCGGTACACCGGGCTCATGGAGGTCTGCGAGCCCCAGTGCCGGGCGGAGAGGCTAGGCAATTAGGCGATGCGAGTGTCGCCTGATCCCGAGCGTGGAGCCGGTCGGAAGGTCGACTCAAAGACTAGGGGCGCGGCCACTCGCAGACAAGAACAGCTCGAAGCACAGCGTTTCTCCTTCTTATGAGTTCACGTATGCAATTCGACTGGGCCTTCTCTGGGGGGTAAGCTTTTCTCTTGCTTAGCTTCCCGACGAAACCTGAGGATTGGATTGGAGGTCTGGCAGAATCCTAATGAGATGGTTGGGCTTCAAGATATGCCAGCGTGGGGGGCGCAACTGCGAGACTGGGAGACACAACTTTCCGGCTTCCTATATACTGCCTCCCGTTCGAAGGGATGGACGAGTTGCAATTGCGCTGATGTGACCCGGCGGAGTAATAAGTCCAGTGCATCCGTTGCCAATTCCAGTACTGTGAGACTAGCCCGGCTCTCGCTGACTTTACGAAAAATCATTGAAGTTAGGAGACTCGATGCCTTCACGCGTCCGACTTTTCGCACTGTTGGTTTTCTCAGGCGCTATTTTTTGCAGTGCATGCGGCAAAGCACCGGCGGGGAAAGGGGCAACTGGACAAGCGGGGGTGAGCGGGCGACCGACGGTTGTCTTCATGACGGACTTCGGCACGGCAAACGACGCGGTGGCGATCTGCAAAGCCGTGATTGCGGGCATCGCGCCGGATGCGCGGCTCATGGATATTACGCATCAGGTGTCTCCCTACCAAATCGAAGAAGCAGCGCGATTTCTGGCGGGCGTGACTCCCTACTATCCCTCCGGCACGATTTTTCTAGCGGTCGTCGATCCAGGAGTGGGAACGTCGCGGAAAGCTGTGATAGTGAAAACGAAAACGGGCCAGTATTTCGTGGTGCCGGACAATGGATTGATCACGCCTGTAATTGAGCGTGACGGGTTGGCCTCCGCGCGGGAAATTACGAACACGGCGTGGATGCTTAAGCCACAAGTCTCTTCTACGTTTCATGGACGGGATATCTTTTCGCCAGCGGCGGCGCACCTTGCCGAGGGATGGGACTTCACAATGGCGGGGCCGGTGGTTCCGCAGCTTGTCCAACTGACCCTGCAAACGTCCGTGACGTCCGAGAATGGAATCGAGGGGAACATTATTGGATTGGACGACCCCTACGGATCGCTGATCACGGACATCCCGGGTGAGGAGTTTAAGAAACTGGGCTACGAAGTCGGAGATAAGATCATCGTACAACTGGATAAGAAGCCGTTTACGCTGCCGTACATGAGGACATTTATGGATGTGGGCGTCGGAGAGCCGCTTCTGTACATCGATTCCCGTGGGAGGATGGGGTTGGCGCTGAACCAGGGGAATTTTTCGCAACTGCACAAGATTGCGCCGCCGGGGACGCTCTTCATTCCGCGGAAGGGAGCGGCCATCAAGAAGTGATGTGGAGTACAGCAGCGGCTCAGTGGAAGAGAGACAGGCTAAAGCTTGTCCCACATTATTGATGCGGTTGTTGAGCACGCATTGATGAGGAGTTGATTTGCTTTTCCACGCTACTCGCCCAACAATAAGAAGACGCGGAGAATTGCGAGGCCCCCATGCCTGAGGCTGTGATAGTTTCCTCTATTCGAACACCTGTTGGGAAAGCGTTTAAGGGATCGTTGCGGGCGACGCGGCCAGATGATTTGGCGGCGCTGGCTATTAAAGAGGCGCTGGCGCGCGTCCCCGGACTGGACGCGAAAGAAATCGACGACGTCATTCTCGGCTGCGCGATGCCGGAAGGCGAACAAGGGATGAACGTAGCGCGGATCGCGGCTCTGCGCGCGGGGCTGCCGATCGAAACTTCGGCGATGACCGTGAACCGATTTTGCTCTTCGGGCTTGCAGGCGATCGCTATTGCGGCGGAGCGAATCCGCGGCGGTTCCGCGCGGGTAATCGTTGCTGGCGGAACGGAATCCATGACCATGGTGCCGATGGGCGGGAACAAAGTTTCTCCCAATCCGTGGCTCGTGGACCACAGCCCCGATACCTACATCAATATGGGACTGGGGACGGAACATATCGCGCGAAAGTTTGGAATTACGAGAGAACAGGCGGATCAGTTTTCCGTGGAGTCGCACAAGAAGGCGGTGGCGGCGATTGTGGCGGGCAAGTTCAAGGAAGAAACTGTGCCGGTGGAAGTGAAGATTACGGCGGTGGCGAACGGAAACGGGAATTCTTCAGGGCCTTCTTCAGGCAACTCCAAGGCAAAAACCGCGCCGAAGGCGACAACTCAGACGTTCACGTTTGATACGGACGAAGGACCGCGAGCGGACACTTCACTGGATGCGCTGGCGAAGCTCAAGCCTGCTTTTCACGTGAAAGGGACAGTCACGGCAGGCAACAGTTCGCAGATGAGCGATGGAGCCGCGGCGGCTGTGGTGATGAGCGAGGAACACGCGAAAGCTCTGGGATTGAAACCGCTGGCGCGTTTTGTGGCGTATGCCACGGCAGGAGTGCTGCCGGAAGAGTTTGGGATCGGGCCCGTGGCCGCGATTCCCAAAGCGCTGAAGATTGCGGGGCTCTCGTTAAATGACATTGCGGTGTTCGAATTGAATGAGGCGTTTGCTGCTCAATCGCTCGCGGTGATCCAACAGGCCGGACTCGATCCTTCGCGCGTCAATCCCAATGGGGGAGCGATTGCTTTGGGACATCCGCTCGGCTGCACCGGGGCGAAACTTACGGCGACAATCCTGCGCGAATTGCAGCGGCGCAACGCGCGCTATGGAATGGTGACCATGTGCATCGGCGGAGGCATGGGAGCGGCGGGGATTCTCGAGCGACTCTAGGACGCCAATTGACACAAAGTTTGTCCTGCCTGTAACGTGTCCGCCCTGGGAAGCGTTTAACTTGCCAGAACGCTTTGAGCAATCCTAGGATGCGTCGCGATGAATACTGCCGCGTTGCCAATTGTTGCTCTTCTGTTGTGTTCCGCAGCCGCCGCGCAGACGCGGACTCCGATTTCTTCTGACACAAAAAAAGACATTCAGATCGAAATTCAAAATCCCGTCAAGCCGGACGGGGCCGTTCCGCTAAGAAATGAGCCGCATCACGTTCTCGTGTTTCAAAATGACTACGTTCATGCGTTCAACGTCACGGTTCCACCGCTCGATGCAACGCTGCTGCATCAACACGATTTGCCGTACATCTATCTGACTTTGGGAACTACCGACATTGTGAACGCCGTGCAGGGGCAGCGTGAATTACACATGACGCTGGATGATGGCGCCACGCGGTATTCGCCGGGCGGCTTTGCTCATATCGCGCGAACGGATGCAGGCATTCTGTTTCACAACATCACGGTAGAGTTGGCGCACGCTCAAACATCACCACGCAATCTCGGAGATAAAGCGAACGATCGTCCGCTCGGATCCTGTCCGCAAAGCGGCGCGGGGCCAAAACAGGACGACCAGATTCCCTTTGAGCTGGTGATTCCTTGCTTTGAAACAAATGAACTGCGGATGGACCTCGTGAAAGTCGAGGGAGGAAAAGATTTTGTGGAAGGCTCGCCAGAGACGGCGGCGCTCCTGATTGCCATGAGCAATGCGAACCTGGATGTTTCGCTCGGCGGTGAACATGTCGCCTTTTTGCACGGAGGCGACGTGCTGTGGTTGCCCGCAGGGACGGCACGCAAGGTGGGCGATTTTCTGGGGACAAAATCAGAGTTCTTGCTTCTCTCGTTTAAGGACTCAGGCGCGCTAAGCGTGAAATAGGGACGCTTGCAATTCTATTCGTTGAGAAAGATTTCATTTAAGCGTTGGGCTCACTTACTGGCGTAAGCATCCACTTGCGAAGGTTGCAGGGAAAAAGTGGACAGCCAGGCCTGGATCTCGATGTTGCCGGGCAGACCTTCGATGGTCAGCAACAATAGCGCGTCGTTCAGTTCGCGCACGGTGAGGCAGAAGCCACGGGGCTCGCGCAAAACTCGACACGTCCCGTATAGAGTTCCCCCGCCGGCGTAGTCAAGGAGCACTGTTCACCTGGTCCGAGCTTGGACGCCGCTTCCCGAAGTGACGCGGGCCTCGAGCGGAAACCATCTGGCCAGCTCATTCGCATCCGTCGGCGCCTTCCATACCTCTTCGACGGGACCGTCGATCACGGCTTCTTTCTCGAGGCGGCGTTCGCTCTTCTTTTCTTCCGCTTGTTTCGGTTCGGTCATGGGAAGCTCCCTTGCGTGTTGGAAATCTGCTCTGAAGAAACCTGGTCCTTGGCCGGCGGAATGGGATAGCAACCGACCACGAGGCGGAACGGACGGCCCTCCGCGGCGGAGCCATCCGAGTTTGTGAATGGCGAGGTGTGGCGGGCGGCCACGTCGACGATGGCGCGTTGCAATTCCGCGGTGAAGGCAGCTTGTTGCTCAGGCGAAGTGAAGCGAAGTTCGGTGTTGATCGACAGAGTCGCCAGGCGCTTACCCGCCGCGGCTGCCAGATCGACGGAACGTGCGAGTTCGGATTGCAGTTTGGAAGCGAGGCCGAGCAGATATTTCGCGGAAAGAGTGTCCGCGACCTGGGCAGGGTCGGCGGCCATTTTGCCCAGCAGCTCCGGAGAAAGGACATAGCCGCGGGCCGTCGCGACATAGCACTGTTCGAAGAGATGGCGGCGGCGACGGCGACCAGCGCGCGTCAGAAGACGCGCGCGAGCGAGTTCACGGACGTGATAGTTCACCGTTTGCCTGGGGAGCTTCATGCGGCGAGCGACGCCCGTGGCGGAATCGGGCTCAAGCAGAGCAGCGAGAATCTTCAGACGAAGAGGATGGTGAAAGAGAACGGCGGCTTGGGCAGGCTCACGCAGGAGGTCGAGACTAGAGCCAGCAGCGGCGGTAGAGGCCTGCGAAGGGCAGGGGCTGGGAATTTTCCAATTGCCACTGCGGGTGATGTGCATGGCCGTAAAGTGGCCTCCGTGGAAAAGCTGGAAGAGTCTCCAATAGACCATTTGATTTGTCAAGACCTAGTAATTCGTCTATTGGAGATTGCAACTACGCGAGCCGTCTACAGCCAACACGGCCCAGCAAACAGGGGCGGTTAACGCTGTTTGCCTGCTGCCCTGCGCAGGAGTAAAATAGGCAGCACCGCCCGTTATCGGGCTCCAACCACGTTTATTTGTGACGACCCGCAGGGCGCGAGCCAAGATTCAGGATGGCATTACCAATCCAAGCCGCGCAATAAGGAGACCAGCATGGCCACCGCAACCATTACCAAGCCAGCCGCAAAAGGCGGCAGTTTCCTCCTGGAGACTCCCCTTCCCCAAGAAGTTTTCACGCCTGCCGATCTTACGGATGACCAGAAGCTGATCGGCCAGACGGCGGAGGAGTTTGTCGTTAAGGAAGTTTTGCCGCTGGTGAAGGAGCTCGAGAACAAAAAACCGGGACTCATGCCGGAGCTCTTGAAAAAGTCCGGCGAGCTGGGCTTGCTGAGCGGAGGAATTCCAGAGCAGTATGGCGGGGCGGGTCTCGACAAAATCGCCACGACCGTCCTGACCGAGAAGCTATCGATTTATGGCGGTTATGCTGTTACACACGGCGCACATGCGGGCATCGGAACGCTGCCCATCGTCTATTTCGGAAACGAAGAACAGAAGAAAAAGTATCTGCCGAAACTGGCCACCGGCGAATGGATCGGCGCATATTGTCTTTCTGAGCCGCAGGCGGGATCGGACTCGCAGAACTCGCTGACGCGCGCGGAATTAAATCCGCAAGGCACACACTACATCCTGAATGGCCAGAAGATGTGGATTACCAACGGCGGATTTGCGGACGTGTACATCGTTTTCGCAAAGGTCAACGGGGAAAAATTCACGGCATTCATCGTCGAGCGGACATTCCCAGGATTCAAGCCGGGGAACGAAGAGCACAAAATGGGAATTCATGGAAGTTCGACGACGCCGATCTTCCTTGAAAATTGCAAAGTGCCGAAGGAAAACGTGCTGCATGAAATCGGGCGCGGCCATATCGTGGCATTCAACATTTTGAATGCGGGGCGGTTTACGCTGGGCGCGTCCTGCGTCGGCGGTTCAAAGCATGTGCTGCAGAATTCCTCCAAGTATGCGAAGGAAAGAAAGGCGTTCGGCAAGCAGATTGGCGATTTCGGAATGATGAAGGAAAAACTGGCGGAAATGGCCATACAGATTTTCGGCGTGGAGTCGATGGTGTATCGATCCGCTGGAAACATTGAGGCCGCGATGGTAGCGGCGTCGGGCTCGGGAGACAAGACCCATAACACGATGAAAGTTCTCGAGGAATACGCGATCGAAAGTTCCATCGCGAAGGTTTATGGCAGCGAAATGCTGGACTTTATCGTTGACGAAGGCGTGCAAATATTCGGCGGCTATGGGTTTCACGAGGATTATCCGGTATGCCGGGCTTATCGCGATTCGCGCGTCAACCGGATTTTTGAGGGCACGAATGAAATCAACCGCATGTTGATCATTCAGATGTTGATGAAGCGCGCCATGGGAGGGCAGCTTGCGCTGATCCCCGCGGCGATGAAGCTGGCGGACGAAATCCTCGCTGGGCCTTCGTTCGAGGAGGCGCCGGAGGGCGTGCTTGCGGAGGAAGCCCGCGTGGTGGCCAATGCCAAGAAGATGTTTCTCCAAGCGGCGGGGGGCGCGGTCCAGAAATTCCGCGAGAATCTTGCTGAGGAACAGGAACTCATCGGGGCTCTTTCGAATATGGTGATGGAAGTGTACGCGATGGAGTCTTGCCTCCTGCGCGCGCAAAAAGCCGCGGCGGCGAAGGGCGAGGCCGCGACGCAGACGATGATCGACGCTGCGCGGGTATTTATCGCTGACGCCGCCGAGCGCGTGGAACACGAAGCCAAGCGGTCCCTTGCGGCGGTACACGAAGGGGATATGCTTACTACGCAGATGGCGGTGTTGAAGCGCTTCGGCAAGCGTGCACCGGTGGACACGATTGGCTTGCGACGGCGGATTGCCGCGGCGGTTCAAGCACAGGATCGCTATCCGTTTGAAAGCCGGTAGATTAAGGATTGAGCGCAACCTTCACGCGAACCTGAACCTAGGTCGCGATCTGAACTAGCTCGGGCTTTTTTCCTGATGACGGGCCTTTGGTGCGCCATCGCGATGGCCGCGGTCCTTTGCCCCGCAGGCGGTTGACGAGAGAACCCACGCGAACCGACCCGCCCACGAAGTGTCCAACATGAAGCGGACCGGCTACCTTGACGGTGCGAATCCAATGCAAGCCACTGCTCGCCATACAACCGCATTCAGAGCAATTGGGGGATCCGCCGAAGACGCAAGGCTCGACGCGCGTCTCCAAATCCGCGGAATAGTTTGCGGACATTTTCGCAAAAAGACATTCGCTTGGGTTCTGCGGAGGATGAAGGAGTGCGCGAGCGATGCCATCGGTCATTAAGAATTTGGGATACTTGCGAGCTAGAGGCGGCAAAGCGCGCGCCACTTCCTGGCGGTCCACTGAGTTCAGTTTTTCCGGACTCTCTTCACCGATCTGCGGCGTATATAAACTCACCCAGATGCGGTCAACCTCCGGACGGGCATTCCAGAATGAAACGTATTCTTCCAAGTAGCCAGGACGCTGGAGCATCGGACGTGTGATTACCCAGTGAACGTTTACTTTGCGGCCTTCGATATTTCTTAGAATGCGTTCGTAGGTTGCGGGCTTGCGGCGGATGTCGTGGTGTTCCGGAAGGCCGTCGACGGAGATGGCAACCCGAACGCGTAGCAACTCCATCCACTCGCCCGGAATCGAGATAACCCCGCTGGTGACGACTAGAGAAAAAATGTCCATAGCGCTAAGCGCGGGCAGGATGGCACTCAGCTCACGGTGGCGAACGAGCGGCTCGCCGCCCACCAAAGAGACATGCATCGGCCGATTTTTCTGTACTAGGTCCAACACACCCTTGACTAGGGCATCGCCGCGGAAATCATGAAGATCGGTCAGGAGTTTACCACCGCCAAGGTGGGCATCGCCGTAAGCGTAACACCCGGGACAGCTGAGCGGGCATTCGCGCGTGATCTCGATCGAGAGCATGGGCGCTTTGCCGGTTAGGATTTTTCCCCACGCGCTCAATATTTCTCGCGGGGTGATGCTTGGTTTTGGACTGGCGGTGAGCATGACTGTTGGATGCAGACGAGCGTGTTACAGGATACCTCAATCTTGAGGTCCGATTTCGCGGCAATTTTTTTGTACCTTTCGAAAGGATGCGCGGGGAGGAGTTCGCTCAACTCGTTTCTGTCCAGGAGCTACTAGCCAATCCCGCATGCCCGGCAGTTGATAAGTCCGCTCCCGTTGGCTGCAAAGACAAGTACCCATAATCGGAGCGCGCTGCGTCTAGTAATTCGGTTAAGCTTCTAACTTAGCGATCATCCGTTTCCAACGCTGAGATAACAGGCAGGAATGCCCCGAAGGCTCCTCATTCTTGCGGCTACGATTGTCGGCGCTCATCTTGTGGAGGCGCTTACGCTCGGGGTGTCTCCTTCCGGCACCTTGATCGCAAATCTGCTCGAGATTTCGGCCAGCGTTCTTGCCGCGGCGATGTGTTTTGGCGCGGCGCGGCGAGCGCGAGGGATGGCGCGGCCGTTCTGGGCGCTTGTGAGTTGTGGGATGGCGGCATGGGGTGTGGCGAACCTAGGGTGGATGTACTACGAGTTGGCGCTGCACACCAAACCGGCCGCGGATTCCGCAGTGCGGTTCTTCTTCAGCGTGCCGGGGATTTTTTTTGCAATGGTGGGATTCCTTGATCAGGAGAAAGATTCCGCTCGCTTTGAACCCGAGTTCCTGCTGGATTTCACGCAGATAGCGATCGTTTTCTTTTTCGTGTTTCTCGGACTTTATTATGTGCCATCGCCGGAGGTCCAGCAGCAGAGCGCGGCCCAACGTCAGCTTTGGATGGAGTTTGGTGAAGAGATCATCATCATTGCGCTGGCCTGCTTTCAGTTCGTCCGGGCACGCACACCTCACACTCGAAGTTTATACGTTGGCTTTGTCGTTTACTTATCCATTTTCACCGCAAGTTCGGCGCTGTCTGCATTTCTGCAGTCAGTTCGGAAGACTCCGACCGGGACGCTGTTCGACCTTTGCTGGACGCTTCCGTTTCTTTGGGGTGCCTTCTGGGCCGCCCGCTGGCAACAGCCACCAACCTCGCAAGCTGCGCGGCCACCGGGCCGAAAAACGATTAGCGGAGTAGTGCTGACCAACGCAGTCTTTGTGCTGGCACCGCTGATCGTGCTGGTGCAGGTGGCACAGTTTCCTTCCGGCTGGAGTATTCTCCGCTTTTCCCTGCTTGGCGTTTCGATTCTATGTTTCGCGGTCCGCATCGGAATCGGCGGATACCGGGAGGCAAAAACCGCGGAGACAGTACGGAGACAGGCACTGGCCATGGATGCCGCGGCGGACGGCATTTCAATTCTGGGCGAGGATGGAAAACACGTCTACGTCAATGCGGCGTTCGCGCGAATGATGGGACACGAAAGTCCGGAGTCCATGTTGGGTGTGGCGTGGCGGCAGATCTATGACCCGCAGGATGTCGAACTACTGCAGCAGCAGGTCCGCAAGGCGCTGGAGTCGGAAGGCAAGTGGTCGGGGCAAATAAACATCCGGCGCCGCGACGGAACAGCCATTCCGGTGGAAATGGCGATCACTTCTCTGGCCAACGGAGTGACCGCGTGCGTTGGCCACGATATCAGCGCCCGGAAAGAGGCGGAGAAGGCACGAGCAGACGCCGAAAACAAGTATCGCACGCTTGTGGAGCAGGTAGCGGCCATCAGCTATATCGCGGAACTCGGCCTGCGCGGGGAATGGCGCTACGTCAGCCCGCAGATTGAGGCAATAACGGGCTACACCCAGGATGAGTGGATTGCCGACTCTCGCAATTGGATGCGGCATATTCCGCTGGAGGATCATGCCGTTATTGAAGAAGCCGAGGAGGCAAGTGTTCGTGGTGAGCGTTTTCAAGCGGAATACCGAATTGTGCGCAAAGACGGCGGGGTCATTTGGGTAAGCGACACCGCCGTGGTGGTTTCGGGAGGCAACAGCCATCCGGTGATGGAAGGAATCATCGTAGACATAACGGAGCGCAAGCTGCTCGAAAATCAGTTGCAACAATCGCGAAGAATGGAAGCGGTCGGCAGGCTGGCGGGCGGGATTGCGCATGACTTTAATAATTTGTTGACGATCATCAAGGGCTATGCAGAGCTGGCGCTACAACGCTCGGGAATTCAGCCGGAGCAGCGCGCCGATGTCATGCAGATTGAGAACGCAGCTGAACGCGCGGCCCTGCTCATCCGCCAATTGCTGGCATTCAGCCGCAGACAAGTTCTTCAGCCGAAGATTATCGACTTGAACGCCATCGTTCTGGGGTTGGACAAGCTGCTGGGACGGCTAATGGGTGAGCACATCGAAATGGTGACGCGCTGCGGCGCGAATGTTGGAAACGTAAAAGCCGACCCGGCGCAAGTGGAACAGGTCATCATGAACCTGGTGGTGAACGCCCGCGATGCGATGCCGAAGGGCGGACGGCTGACCGTGGAAACAGTAAACGTGGAGTTGGACTCAACGTATGCCCGCGATCACGTTTCCGTCAAGCCCGGGTCGTATGTAATGCTGGCCGTCTCCGATACGGGCATGGGTATAAGCCGGGAAACGATGGCTCACATTTTCGAGCCATTTTTCACGACCAAGGAGAGCGGCAAGGGAACGGGGCTCGGCCTGTCGACCGTTTACGGCATTGTGAAGCAAAGCGGCGGGTACATTTGGGTGTACAGCGAACCCGACAAAGGAACTACGTTTAAAGTGTATTTGCCTCGGGTCGTCGCCGAAGTGGAATCGAAGCCGGGCGTGCTGGAAATTCCCGGTGCGGGCAGAGGAAGCGAAACCATTCTCCTGGTCGAGGACGAAGAGGCAGTTCGCGACCTCGCGAGCAGGATTCTCTCAGCGAAGGGCTATGCGGTCGTGGCTGCAAGAAGCACGAAAGAAGCGGAGCAGTTTTCCGAGAAGCACACCGGAGACATTCACCTGGTATTGACGGACATTGTCATGCCTGGAACGAGCGGGCGCGAACTTGCGAAGCGAATTGCGGCCCGCCATCCGCGCACGCGCATCCTGTTTATGTCCGGGTATACGGACAATGTTCTGGCGGAAGGTGGCGTGCTGGAGGCAGGCTTGTCTTTTCTGCAAAAGCCGTTTACGCCGGGGGCGCAGGTCCAAAAAGTGCGTGACGTCCTAGACAGTCCCGTCCAAGTAAAATAAGGCCGAATTTAGAAATTGAGGGAGTGGAGTTGCAAAGTGACTGGTGACTAGCGGAGGCCCGGCGGAGCACTGTGTTGGCGTTCCAGGCCAGCGCGTCACTCTGGCTGGTTCGCGAAACGTGAATCCAACAAGCGGATCGTCTTCCCGGTCGCGGCGGATTGCCGCGCAGCATCCAAAATCTGGGTAACAATCATGTTGGTTTCGAGCGAAGACAATCCCTGCGGGTGCATGCCGTCCAGAACCACGGCTCTCAGATAATCCACCGAATCGCTCTCGCGGAGATCCAACGGCTTGGCGCTTTCCAGTTTTTCTTGTTGCTTGGCCAGCCGCACGCGAACTGCGTCGCGTTCCACGGTGATGGCGTAGCCGGTCTGGCCGTAGACTTCCATATCCTTTCGAGAGAACGGCCAGTTCCAGGAGGCTTGCAAAATGGCCTGAGCCTTGGGATAGGTGAGGACAATGGTAGCCTCATCGTCCACGCGAGAATAGATGTCGGGCTTGATTCGCTGGGTGATCGCGGTGACCGTGTCCGGCGCGCGGTTGTCCATAAGCCAGGTCGTCAGGTCCGCGCCGTAACATCCAAAATCAAAGAGCGCCCCTCCGCCGTTTAGTTTCGGATCTGTAAGCCAAGCCAGGAACCACGGTTCCACGCCAATCTCTTTCGGACCGGAATGGCCGTCGTGCACGACGACCTTTCGTACATCGCCGATGGCGTTATCGTGAACGAGGTCGTACGCGGCGCGATTGCTGCGGTACCAAGTCGTTTCGTAATTCACCAAGACTTGGATTTTGCCTCGGAGAGCGGCGGCTTGCATGGCGCGGGCGTCCTCGATGCTGACGGCCAGGGGTTTCTCCATCATCACGGGAACGCCATGACGGGCGCAGGCCTCCACGACGCTGCGATGATCAAACGTATTTGTGTAGATGAGCACCGCTTGCGGTTTGGTTTTCTCGATCATTTCATCAACGCGGGAATAAAAGATATTGTGGGGGAGGTTGAATTTCGACTCGTAGAACGCGGAGAGTTGGCCGTCCGACTCGGCTACTCCCACGATTTGCAGATCCTCCCGATGAAGATTCTGCTGGAGGAACCCTCGGACGTGTCCGTGGACCAACCCGGCGATGCCGACGCGAAGCGGGACGTTGGATTGGGGTGTTTGCGCCGAGGCGAGAGTTGAGGTGAAGGACGTTAGGCTAATCGTCAGAAAGAGAGTCGAGAAGATGGAGTGTCGCATGAGTTGTCCTGTGAATGCGGTAGCCATCCTAACATCAGAAAGGGTGGTTTCGTACGGAGCGGCAAGCGGCCCAAGCAACGCGAAGTGTTTACCTTATCTCCTTACCACTCTCCCTCCCCCCAGTTTTTTGTAAATGTTGCATCTAAAGAACTTAGCCAGTTTCGAAGTTCTTTAGAATCAGCACTTGTGGGCGCCCTGCAAATACTGATTGTAAAGAACTTAAGATAGATTAAAGTTCCAAACCATTCCGCTTCATCGTTTGGCAATCCCGGCTCCGTGGTTGGAATTATGGGCACTGCATCCAGATATTCTGAGGCCGAAGTCCGCACGGAGCACGAAGAGGGGGATCATCGGCGAGGAGAGCGCTAAGAACTCGTTCGGGCCAAAAAAATAGAGCGGCAGGGTAGCGGCCGCTCTACTAAATCCTAGATTTCCCCAAAAAATATGGTAACAGATATTCTTAATCTGTCAAGAACTAAAGGAGTTCTATTCGTAGGGTTTTTCGGAGTCAGGATCGTTTGCACTCTTGGGTCGGTTAATGGTGGAGAGAGTCTGGACGTTGAAGCGTTTGTAGTCAGAGTAGCGTGTCACAGCGTTGACCTTGAACCCTTTTAGAAGCAAAACGCGGACGCCGACGTGCGCTTCTTCGTAGGTGGGGAGCCAAACTTCGTTATTGAGATAGGCTTGCTCAAAAATAAAGCTGGTTCCTTTTTGGAGATTGGCAAGCAAGCCGCCGGCAAATCTGAAGTCGCCCACGAAATAGGCTTCGAGACGCGCGACATCGTGGGCCTTTTCGTCAATCCAGATCACGCCAGCGAGCTTCTGGACGATTTTCTCAACCAGGTTGCGCGCTTTGTATTCCGGATTGGGCTCGAAATCGAAAACCAGGACATCCTGGCCACGAAAACGCTCGCGGCGGGGATTCACGAACTGGCATGCACGCAAGAAGGTTTCGATGCCGGGGTCGTCGTCTTTATCCTTCTTCCCTTCCTCCTTGGATTTTTCGTCTTTGGCTTCCTTCTTGGCTTCGCGCTTCTGGATATTTTCGATTTCTTTTTGAGTTTTCTCGTTTTCCTTCTTTTGCTCCTCGGCGCTCAACGGTTTGCCGTCTTTTTTGACCAGCGTGGAGACTTCTTCACCGTTCAGATAAAAAAACGTGTATTCCTTCAGGTCGGCCTTTTTGACCTTGCCGTCTTTTTCGAATTCCGTTTCTTCCTCGTCGCGCGTGCCGGCGTAATTCTCCTTCAGCTTGTCGATAGTTTTCTGATTTTCGTCGATTTCCTTGAAGAGCGCTTTTAGGTCCGGTAACTTGACCTGCGATTTTATGGGGAAGTCAAAAACGCGCTCGCCGACCGTCTTGTTGATTTCAGCGCGGGTGATATCGATGGCGTAGACGTCGCTTCCGCGATGCAACTCGATCTTGAAGGGCAGTTTCACGCCATCGACCAGGCGGTAATCGTCGTAGAAAATCTCTTCGTTCACGCCGCCGAGCGCGCCTGTCTCCTTGACGATGAGGTGGGTTTGCGGGTCAAAAAATGTTTCGCGCTTCATGCCAGTTGGCGCGGTAAGTTCGACTTGCAAAGCATCCTTTCCGCGCACCTGCGCGTGCCCTACAAACGCCAGCGCCAGTTTGTTCTTCTTGAGATTCAGAAAACGTGAGTTGTAATAGCTCGAAGCGGCTTCGAGTTGAAGTCCTTCCTGTCCCAGCAGCGTGCCGAGTTCGCCCGCTGCGGTCTGGTGCCAGGCGGACTTGCCGTTGTAGGCCTCAATCACGTTTTTGTCCCCAAGTACAAATTCCGAGTAGTAGCGGTTTGGCAATTTCGTATTCCAGGTGTAAGTGCCGGACTTTCCGCCGGCGGGGTTAGTGAATGTCCCTTCCAGCGTCATAGTTTGAATTTTGGAGAGGAGTTTGCTTCCACCGGCGGCCTTCACATATTGATCGGCGATCTTGGCAGGCTCCTGCGCCTGCAAGGGGCTGAAAGCCACAGCACTGCTTAGGGCCAGAAATAGGAAATAGGTGGCACGGCGCATGAGGCTTACCCTTCTAACGCGAGTGAGGGTCAAACGTCTCGCGACAAGGAGACCCTACTTCCATAGACGCCGCAAGTCAGCAGAGATTAACGCCGATTTGGAGTTTTGGGGGTTGTCATGTCCGGGATGGAGAAGTATGTAACTGGCTGCTATTCGTATCGCAGGGCAACCAGGGGATCGACAAGGGTTGCGCGACGTGCCGGGAAGAAGGAGGCGGCCACCGCGACAAGCGACAGCAGAAGCGAGACGCCGACAAAAGTCAGGGGGTCGTACGCGCTGATGCCGAAGAGAAAGCTACGGAGAAGGCGAGTGAGAGCGAGGGCCGCGAGAAGACCGACACCCACGCCAACCAGGGCGAGGCGCAAGCCCTCGCCAACGATGATGCGAAATACGTCCTGAGGCTGCGCGCCCATGGTAACGCGAACACCGATTTCACTGGTGCGCTGGGTGACTGTGTACGACATGACGCCGTAAACGCCAACAGCAGCGAGCACCAGCGCGAGGGCGGCAAAAATGCCGATGAGCCAGGCGCGAAAACGCGGCTGGGCCACCGTCGTAGCCATGTTTTCTTCCATAGTGCGGACCCGGACGAGCGGCTGATTCGGATCGATTTCCGCGAGCGCGCTGCGCAGCGCCGAGGTCTGGAGGGCGGGGTCACCTGCCGTACGCATCACGACGGAAAGCTGGAAAACCGGAAGGACCAAATCCGCCTGGCGATAGGGCAAATACATTTCCGCCTGCGGGTCGATGCCCAGACCGGGACGAACGTCGCCGACGACGCCGACGATTTCCATGGTCGGTACCTGTTGGTCGGGAAGCGCACCGAGTTGCATACGTTTGCCAAGCGGATTCTCGTTGGGGAAAAAGGTGTGGACCATGGTGGCGTTGATAACCACAACCGGGGGCGACTTTTCATTGTCCGCGTGGGTAAAAAGCCTGCCTTGCAGGAGGGGCACACCCAGTGTTTCAAGGTAATTTGGCGTTATTGTGCGATAACCAGCGGCGACAAACTCGTGGGGCGATTTCGGAGGACGGCCGGTGATATTGAAATGAATGATGGAGCCGCCACCGCTGACGGGAAGAAACGAAGCCGCAGCGGCTGATCGAACGCCGGGGAGCATGCGGGCACGCTCGACCAAGCGGTCGAAGAATTGGTAGCGATCTTGTGGTTTGGCGTATGCGGTTAGCGAAAGAGGAATATCGGCCACAAGAAGATGATCGGGCTGAAAGCCTGGCGGAACTTCCTGAAGGCGGGAAAAGCTGCGCAAGAGCAGCCCTGAACCGACCAGAAGAAGCATGGCAAGCGCGATTTCCATGGCAACCAGCGCGCCGCGAAGACGATGCTGGCCGGGTCCGGCGGTCGAGCCGCGCGAACCTTCGTTGAGTGCTTCGCGCAAGTCGAGTTTCGCGGTACGCATGGCCGGGACAATTCCAAAGAGCAAACCGGTGAGTAGAGAAACTCCGGCGGTGAAAGCGAGGACCCAAGGATCGAGGCCGATGAACGCGCCCTGGGGGACGCTGCCGGCCGCAAGCTTGAGAAGCGGTTCGAGCGCGGACCAGGCTATAAGCACTCCAAGCAGGCCGCCGGCGAGGGAGAGAAGGACGCTCTCGGTCAAGAGTTGGCGGATGACGCGGGCACGGCCCGCGCCCAGCGCCGTGCGGATGGCTACTTCCCTGCCGCGAGAGGCAGAGCGCGCGAGGAGGAGGTTGGCGACATTGACGCAGGCGATGAGCAGGACGAAACTCACCGCGCCAAGAAGAAGCAAAAGGGCCGGGCGGGAGTTTTGCACGATTTGGTCTTGCAAGCCGACAACGTCGGCGCTTGTCCCGGTGTTGTAATCGGGATACTGCTGTTCGAGGCGCTTGGTGATGCCGATCATTTCGACCCGTGCTTGTTCGCGGGAGACTCCGGGCTTCAACCGCGCAAGAGGGAAGATGCCGGGATGCCAATTGCGATCATCGGGAAGAGTTTTCGCCCAGGGCATGAATGGCAAGAAGATGTCGGCGGGTTGGAGAATCTGGAAGCCGCTGGGCAGAACGCCGACGACGGTGTAAGGCTGCGAGTCAAGGTTAATTGCCTTGCCGATGATTTCTTGAGAGCCACCGAAGCGGCGCTGCCAGAGGCCGTAGCTGAGCAAGGCCACAGGAGTGCCGCCGGCGCGATCTTCTTGCGGTAGGAAAGTGCGGCCACGAACGGCTTGGACGCCCAACATTGAAAAAAGGCCGGCCGTGACCATGCGAACATTGAGGCGTTCGGGCTCTCCTGCACCGGTCAGCGTGATAGCTCCACCGCGTGTCGCTTCCACGGATTCGAAGGAATGGCTCTGGTCGCGCCAATCCAGATAATTCTCATAGGAGGTGCTGATGACGGGGAAAGAGCTCTTTTCCGCGATGAGCACAAGACGTGAGGGGTCGCGAAAAGGGAGGGGGCGGAGGAGCACACCGTTTACGACACTGAAGATGGCGGTATTCGCTCCGATGCCAAGCGCTAAGGTGAGGATGGCAATTGCCGTGAATCCGGGGCTCTTCGCCAGCAGCCGAAAGGCATAGCGAATATCCTGAAGCAGTGCGAACATGAATTTCCCCCGAGGCACCGAAACTCTACCTGCTCTGACGGATGCCGGGCACGATCGTTTCGGTGTGGCTGCACCTCCGAATCGATTGCCGAACTAATCGGCAGCTTTTGGACGGTGCAAATACTTTTCGTAAAGCCTGAGGTGCTTGTTGTCCAGCGAAGTGCGTTGTCCCTTGATGAAAAGGAACTTTACCTCGGTCGTTAGTTCTAGGGGGTCGCCGGTCGTGACGATAACGTCAGCGACTTTGCCTGTCTCAAGCGTCCCGAGCTGATCAGCGAGGCCAAAGATATCCGCCGGATAGACGGTGACGGCCTTCAAGGCTTGGTCATAGGGCAGGCCGTACGCAACGGCATTCGCGGCCTGCTGGCCGAGGCGACGCGCGAAAGAATTGTCAAAGCTGCCGAATGCAAACCTCACGCCGGCGGAGGCAAGTTCGGCGGGCTGCGAGAGTAGCCGGTCGTAGGGATCATCCTCTTCGGAGGGCAGGCTCAGAGTAGGCCGCAGGATCACGGGAATTCCCTTGGAGCGCAGGAGGTCCTTCACTTTGTACGCTTCCTCGCCACCCGCGAGAATCATCTTCAACTTTTGCTTGTCGCAAAATTCGACAGCGTTGCGGATGTCGCGCGCGCGATCCGCGAATACAAGCGCCGGCAACTGTCCGCGGACGACCGGAGCGAGCGCCTCAAGCTTGAGATCGCGCTGAAAGTCCGACGGACCGCCGTGGCCCATGGCCTGCGCGTAGTGGCGTGCGCTCTCGAGATAGTCCGCCAATTCGTTGACTTTTTTCTCGTACTCCTGTTTGGCTTCGCCAAATGGTTTCTCTTTTCGCGAGAAGGTGGCGAAATCGAATGTGCGCGTCTGAATCGTGGGCCAGGCGATGACCATGGCGACGCTCTTCTTGATGAGCATGTCGTTGATGGTCCATCCGGCAAGATGAATCGCGGAGGCCTGGCCGCCGAGGACGCCTCGAGAGCCGCCGCCGTCGAATCCGCCGCTGTCCGGCACAGCGAGGACTTCCGTGATGCCCGAAGCACGAGTGACGGGAATGTGTTCGCTGGAGGGCGATACGGCAGTGGCGGCGACGACATCCGGGTTGTACGCGCCTGTTTCGGTGGAATCGACGGTGGCGTTGACGGCGGAGATTTCGCTGAGGCCCATCTGCGTGATGGGATCAAACAAGCCGGGATAGACTTGCAAGCCCTTGGCGTCGATGACCTCGGCGCCGGCAGGAACTTCCACGTTTGCGCCGACGGCGGCAATTTTCCCGTCGCGGATAACGAGCGTGCCGTCTTCGATGGGCGAACCCGCCAGCGTGAAAATTTTTGCATGCGTTATGGCGTAGGTGGAGGGAGGCTGCGACTGGGCGTACGAAACGAGCGAAACGCAGAACGCGGCCGCGAAGACAGCGGCGAACCGCAAAGCGAACTTGGCGCCGTTCACAGAGCACCTCCGGAAACAGCTGTTGCTTGCGGCGGTTTTGGCTTGTCCTGGGGCTTCTCTTCACCAGGCTTTTTTTCGCCGGGTTTTTTCTCGCCGGATTTTTTCTCTTCCGACTTCTTTTCCTTTGCCATCAGCTCTTTCTTTTCCTTTTCGCGGGCGTCGCGTTCGGCGATATCGCGCTGGCGATCGAAGTAAACGCGGCCATCAATCAGGGTTTTCTGGACGACGGCATAGGCGCTGAGCGGGTCGTGATTGTAAATGACCAGATCGGCGTCCTTGCCGACATCGATGGATCCGACGCGCTTGTCGATACCGAGTTGAATCGCGGGGTTCAAGGTTACGAGCTTGAGCGCTTCGTCGTGCGAGAGGCCGCCATACTTCATGGTTTTGGCGGCTTCCTGATTGAGGTGCGTGGCTTCTTCCGCGTCATCGGAATTGATGGAGACGAGCACGCCACGGCGTGTCATCAGAGCCGCGTTGTAAGGAATGGCGTCGTAGGCTTCTACTTTGTAAGCCCACCAATCGGAAAAGGTGGAGGCCCCGGTGCCAGCTGCGGCGATCTCATCGGCAACCTTGTAGCCTTCGAGCACATGCTGGAAGGTGCGAACCTTGAAGCCGAACTCCTTTGCAACGCGAAGCAACATCAAAATTTCGTCTTCACGATAGCAGTGGGCATGGACGTAGCGCTTGCCTTCGAGCACTTCAACGAGCGGATCAAGGCGAAGATCGCGGCGCGGCGGAATCGCATTTTTGTTGCCGGCTGCCACCTTCTTGTCGTAGTCATCCCAGGTCTTTTTGTAATCGCGAGCTTCCGCAAACGCCGTTCGAATCGTTTCTTCGACCCCCATGCGAGTAGCGGGGTAACGCGGGGTTGCGCCGGGGATGCTGAAGTTCGAACGCTTGGGGTTTTCGCCCAGAGCGAATTTGATGCCCGGAACCGCGCCCTCAAAAGGGAGTTTCGAGGCAGGCTGGCCCCAGCGAAGCTTGATGACCTCGGTTTGGCCGCCGATAGAGTTAGCGGAGCCGTGTAAAACGTTTGCTACGGTAACACCGCCAGCGAGGTCGCGAAAGATATCGATGTCGTCGGGATTGAGGACGTCCGCGATATTCGCCATGGAAGAGACGGAAACGCTGCCTTCATTCACGCTGCCGTCGACAGCGATGTGCGAGTGGCAGTCAATGATGCCGGGGATGACGAACTGGCCCGCGGCGTCGAAAACCTGGGCATCCTTCGGGGCCTTGATTGAGCTTCCCACTTCAGCGATTTTTCCGCCCTTAATAAGGATGGAGCCGTGCTCGATGGTGCCGTGCGAAACGGTGAGAATGGTGGCGTTCTGAATCAGAATCACCGGCGGAGCATCGGGGGGATTGGCGGCGCGGGCGAAGAGTGGAAGAACGAACGAGCACAATAGGCAAACGATCGTGGTGCGGAATCGCTTGTCGAGTAGTATAGATGGAATCCTCACATTGCACCCCCGGCGAGCGATGAATCCTTGCTTGTTCGAGCGTAATGCGCAGAATCCGCAATTGCGGCGGCGCGGGCCGTGGGCTTGACGCCCGTGAATTCGAGTGTGTAGCCCATGGCGTCGATGGAGCCCTTGAGCGAGGTGCCGTCAAAGGTGCCGTTAAAAACGACGTCCGTTGGATTTCCCTCGATGGGGATATTAATGGTGAAGCTGAATTTGTCGGCGCTTAGGTAGCCGCTGATGATGTTGCCGGTGCCTCGATGGCTTGTAAGCGATCCGGAGAGCGAGCCATCGCTAGCCATTTCCACGTCTGCGGTGGATTCCTCAGGCCCATCGGGCGTCGTGTAGGAGAGTTTCCACTTCCCAGTCATATTCCCTTTGGGAGGTTCCTTCGGCTTTTCCGGCTCTCGTACATCGAATCGCTTTCCGTCCACAAAGACCATTTTAATTTTTGTCTTTTCGCTGAAGAGATCGCCGTCGGTCACAACTAAATTGGCGATCTTGCCGGTATCGATGGAGCCGAGGCGGTTAGAGACTCCGTAAATTTCCGCGGGCGCGATCGTAAGCGCGCGCAAAGCGGCATCGGGAGCGAGTCCCGCATCAATGGATTTCTTTGCGGCTTTGAGAATGTCCTTGGGGGCCGTAATTCCTCCGGAGTAAAACGCGAACTTGACGCCGGCTTTGGCGAGCGCCGCAGGGGAAGAAGGAGCTTTGTCGCGGAAACGCAGGGTGCGGAGCGAGGGCTTCTCATCCGGGTCGGCGTCCTTTTCGGTTTCCGGCCATTTCAGATCGACGAGAACCGGAATTTTTTTTGCCCCGATTTCGCCGGCGACTTCATAGGCCATTTGCCCGCCGTAGATGACTCCGTCGACGCGCCAGACGTCCACGAGTTGAAGCGCGCGTAGAAGCTGAACCGAATTGTTCGCGGGAATCAGCACGAGAGCGTGATCTTCCAGGGCCTCGGCAAGCACGGATTCCGTGTGGTCGTAGCGTGGCCGTGCGACTCCGCGTGGATTCTTGTCGTAAGCGGCCTGCGCCCGGGTGCTCCAATCCGTGTCAATCCACACCTGATGGACATAGGCGAGAGCACCCATCAGAGAACCGGGGAAATTTCCGAATCCGCCGCTGGGGACCAAGGAAACAGGAATGGCCACCGGCGTTTTTACGACCATCGCGCTGGCGCGGTCGCCTGCGAGATCGAGTACTGAGGCCTGTCCGGGAAACATTCCGCCCGTGGGCGCGGAAACGACCGTCGTGAAGCCCGCGTTGCGCCATGAATCGATACGCTTGTCGCTCAGGTTCACCTCATCGGCGGCGCTCCGCCAGGGGGTTGTGCCGGGGCGGTCTTCGGGGCCGCGGGAAATTTGCAGGGTTGGAGGCCGGCGAGGTCCGCCTTCACCGGCGGCGCCGGGTGCGGGGACCGCAGCGGGAATACCCACATCGGTGAAGGCATCGAATAGCCCGGGATAGACGGTAAGGCCTTTGCCCTCGATGACCCAAGCATCGGGAGGGATAGCGACATCCTTGCCGATAGCCGTGATCACGCCGTGCGCCATCACCACGGTGGAGTTTTCCAACGGCGGCCCTGATACCGGGACGATTCTTGCACCGCGAATCGCAAAGTATTCCGGCTCGCCGCCCTGGGCAACCAAATGCGGCGCAACAACAAGAAGAGTGAGGAGAGTTACAGCAAACGCGAGTGCAAACGGGCACGGGCGCGCGAAGACAGAACGCACGCAAGCTCCTTTTCGGGAATGTTTCAGAACCACAATCCCCATACCGTCTTTTCTGTAGACGCATGAGGCTAATCAGAAGTTGCGGCAGAGTCAAGGAGAGCAAGGAATCAGGAGCGGTGAGAAAAGAGGTTCTCGGCTGCCAGAGGGTCCGAAATAATTCCTAAAAAAGAGGAAACAAAATGGGGGGCCGGTTCGTTTCTTCTATTGCCTTCCCATAGGACCTATGGCATCTTCGGTATGGGTATCCCATAGGAACGGGAAGGAGAGCGATGGGCGATAAGACGGGCGAGAAGAAGGACGTGTGGCAAGGAACATTGGCGCTGATGGTGCTGAAGACGGTGCAATCGATGGGCCCGCTGCATGGCTACGGCATCGCGCGGCGCATTGAGCAGACCAGCGGCGATCTTCTCCTCGTGAATTATGGAACATTGTACCCCGCGCTGCTGAAGCTCGAGCAGGAAGGCTACATCAGCTCGGGGTGGGGCTTCTCGGACAACAATCGCAAAGCGAAGTATTACAAGCTGACGCGGGCGGGCCGGAAGCAATTGAATAAGGAAGAGCGGGAGTGGGAGCAGACCACGGCGATTCTGGCGCGATTCCTTTCGCCGGGGGAGGAGCGGTCTTAGCTAGGATTTGAGGAGGATGTTCATGAGGCGGTTGCGGGGGTGGTTCTCTCGGTTGGGAGCGATGTTCGGCCGACGAAGACGCGAGGGCGAGCTTGACGCCGAAATGGAAAGCCATCTCCAGCTGCACATCGAAGACAATTTGCGTATGGGAATGTCGCCGGCACAGGCACGGCGGGAGGCCATCATGAAACTCGGCGGCATCGAACAAACGAAAGAAAATTACCGCGAGCGCCGCGGCCTGCCTGTCCTCGAAACGCTTGTGCAAGACATCCGCTTCGGCGGCCGCATGCTCCGCAAAAATCCCGGCTTTACTTGCATCGCCGTTCTCACTCTCGCGCTCGGCATCGGCGCCAACACCGCAATCTTCTCGGTCGTAAACACCGTCCTCTTGCAACAACTGCCCATGCCCGAACCCAACCGCGTTATGGTGATTCACCGCTACGAGGGCTCTTCACTTCCTTATCCGGAATTCCTGGATCTGCAGGCACAGAACCAGTCGTTCGAACTGCTGGCCCTGCATCGTCGCGGCAGCGTGAACCTTACGGGCGCGGGCGAACCCGAACGCGTCGTCGTTCGAATGGTCTCACCAGATTTCTTTCCCATTGTCGGATTGCAGCCGCTCCTGGGCCGCACCTTCAGAAAAGAAGATGACCACTTGGGCGCTGCCCCGGTCGTTCTTCTTAGCGAAGGCTTGTGGCGCCGAAAGTTTGGTGCCGACGCAAAGCTTGTTGGCACCAGCATAATCGTTGATGGACAGGCATGTGCGGTCATTGGCATCGTCCCGGGACTGCCGAAGCTCTTCGCTCAAACTGACGTCTTTTACCCGATTGACCAGTGGAGCGAACCATCATTCCGCGAGAGGGGCGGCGGCCTCGGAAGCGTCGGCCTGGCGCGGCTGAAATCCGGTGTCACCCTGCCACAAGCGCGCGCTGATTTGAGGCGCATCGCGGGCAATCTCGCCTTAGCTTACCCAAAGCAAGACGCTGAGCTGAAGTTTTCGGCACTCCCCTTCCGCGACGCCAATCTTGGGAATCTGCAGCGCGTCCTACTCTTACTCTTCGGCGCCGTCGGATTCGTCCTCCTCATCGCCTGCGCGAACGTTGCCAATTTGCTCCTTGCGCGCTCCACCAGCAGGCAACGCGAACTCGCAGCACGCATTGCCCTTGGCGCAACGCGCACCCGCATCGTGAGCCAACTACTTACGGAAACTCTGATGCTGAGCATCCTGGGCGGAGGTCTCGGCCTCGGTCTGGCCGTTTGGGGAACCCGCGCGATGGTTGTCGCTGCTCCCGCCGGTATGCTCCCCGGGGAAGGTGCGGCCATCGATCTCCGGGTTCTCTTGTTCACACTTCTTCTTTCCGTGCTAACTGGCGCGATCTTTGGCCTCATTCCTGCTTTGAAGGCCTCGCGCTTCGATGTGCAGACCACCCTCAAAGAGGGTGGGCGCGGCGGCTCCGGCGCTCATCATCGCGCCCAAGGCGTCCTGGTTGTCTCTGAAGTTGCTCTCGCGATGGTTCTACTCGTCGGATCAGGTTTGTTGATTCGGAGTCTCGAGCGTGCCTGGGCCGTAAGTCCGGGATTTGATCCCCACAACACGCTAACGTTTAGCATCGCGCTTTCTCCTGACAAAGCGAGGAGCGCAGCGAAAACCCGAGAAATGTACGTTCAGCTGATAGACGGCCTCAAATCCTTACCGGGTGCCGACTCAGCCTCCGTCGTTTTTGGAAATCTTCCGTTCACCGGCGATTCCGACATCTTTCTGTATCGCGAAGATCGCCCGAAACCGGACAAGGATACCGACATGGCCGATGCGCTCTGGTACGAGGTGGGACCGGACTATCTTCGCGCCATGCGCATTGCGCTACAGCGCGGCCGCTTTTTTAGTCCGCAGGACGCTGAAGGCGCGCCTCTGGTTGCCGTGATAAACGACGGCCTGGCTCGCAAACTATTTCCCAACGAAGACCCTCTCGGCAAGACGCTTCACCTGCAGTTCTTTGAGGAAAGCGTCCAAATCATCGGTGTCGCAGGAACCGTGAAGCATTTTGGTCTCGACGCACCTCCTGACGCTGACAATCAGCTCCAGCTCTATCTCTCCTTTCGCCAGACTCCCGATCGCCTCGTCGCACTTCTGGCCAAAGATTCCTTCGTGGTCGTTCGCACCTCCGGCCGACAGACGAATTTGTTTGACGCCGTGCGCCAGCAGGTTCGTGCCGTCGACAATGAGCAGGTGCTCTACGGCCTGAGCACGATGGACCAACTCCTCGACGGCTCGCTCGCCTTTCGTCGCTTCTCGATGCTCCTTCTGGGAGTCTTCGCGGCCCTTGCTCTTCTGCTTGCGAGCGTTGGCATCTACGGGGTGATCTCCAATCTCGTAGGCCAGCGAACCCATGAAATCGGCGTACGCATTGCACTCGGCGCGCAGCGTGGCGACGTTTTGCGCCTCCTTCTCGGGCATGGCGTGAGTCTCGATCTCCTTGGCGTCGTGCTCGGGGTCGCCGCCGCGCTGCCTCTGATGCGCCTTCTCGGTAGCCAGCTTTTTGGCGTAACGCCGGCTGACCCGCTGACGTTTGGTGGCGTCGCGGTTCTCCTGACGGGGGTAGTGCTGCTCGCTTGTTACATCCCGGCGCGCCGCGCCATGCGCGTCGACCCTATGGTGGCGCTGCGATATGAATGACACGCGCGAATGCGGTAGGGAACGCTCAATCAAAGGGGAGCGCCTATGAAGCGACCAAAGAGTTACTTTTCTCGGCTGGGCGGACTATTTGGAAAAGGAAGGCGCGACCGCGAACTCGCCGCCGAGATGGAAAGCCACCTCCAACTGCACATCGAAGACAATTTGCGCGCCGGCATGTCGCCTGCGCGAGCACGACGGGAGGCCGTAATGAAACTCGGCGGCATCGAACAAACGAAAGAAAATTACCGCGAGCGACGCGGCCTTCCCATTCTCGAAACGATGTGGCAGGACTTCCGCTACGGCTTGCGCATGCTCTGGAAAAATCCCGGCTTCACAGCCACCGCCATCCTCACGCTAGCTCTAGGCATCGGCGGCAACACCGCGGTGTTCAGCGTCATGAACAGCGTCCTTCTCCGCAATCTTCCTCTGCCGCATCCCGAGCAGCTCATGTATTTGCGTTTGCCAAACAACCAACCCTCCGGCGCAAGCAACACGGGCGATGGCGATACCTCCTTCTCGGAACCGGTCTTCGAGCAACTCCGCAAAGAACGAGCTGCCTTTTCCGATTTGATGGCCTACGTGCCGCTCTCCATCGGCAAAGTGGCTGTCCGTATCGGCGAAGATCCCGAAGAGGCCGAAGCGGATATGGTGAGCGGCAATTTTTTCTCGGGTCTCGGCACGGCCTTCGCACGAGGCCGCGGTTTCACGATCGAGGATGAAACTGGGCACGCTCCGCTCGCCGTGCTAAGCTACGCCTACTGGACTGGCCGCTTTGCCCGCAATTCTTCCGTCCTCGGCCAGACCATTTATGTCAAAGGACTGCCGTTCACAATCATCGGGGTTACGGCGCAAAGTTTCTACGGCGTCGAGCCCGGCGCCTCGACTGACTTCTGGATTCCCCTGCAAAATCGCCCCGAACTCAACGCGTGGGGAACGCCAGCATCGGGAAACACTCTCTATGGCAGTCCATCTTGGTGGTGCCTCCGGCTGATCGGCCGCCTTGCGCCGAACGTCACGCCAGCGCACGCGCTGGCAACTCTGGACCCCGGCTTTCAGCATGCTGCATTGATCGGACTGGGCACCCCCGATCCAAAACGCCGAAAAAACATTCTTGCGCTTGCACCCGCGAAAGGAATTCAGGGCCTTCGCGAACAATATGATCAGCCGATCAAAATTCTTATGGCGATGGTCGGCTTGGTTCTAGTAATCGCGTGCGCAAACGTCGCCATGCTCCTCGTCGCGCGCAACTCTGCGCGCCAGCGCGAATTTTCCATGCGCGTGGCTCTCGGAGCCGGATCGGGACGCCTCTTGCGCCAATTGCTCGCGGAAAGTCTTTTGCTCGTAACATCTGGCGCCGCCCTGGGCTGGCTCTTTGCGATTTCGGCGAGCCGCGCTCTCGCGGCGTGGTCGGATTTAGAAGTACCTTTTTCGCTCGACGCCAACGTGCTGCTGTTCACGCTGGGGATTTCGTTCGGGTGCGCCGTTGTTTTCGGCGTGGCACCATTGCGCGGCGCCGTCAACTTACCCGCTGGTGCGGTCGTGAAGACTTCCAACGCCGCCGCGCAGCGCAACAAAAAAACCACATGGGCCGGCAAAGTTGTTGTCGCCGTCCAAATGGCGTTGTGCCTGATCTTGCTCGTCGGCGCGGGACTTCTGGTGCGCTCTCTTCGCAACTACGAAACTCTCCCACTCGGCCTCCGAACCGATGGACTCATCGTGTTCGGTACCAGTCCGCTCAACACCCATTCCGATGAAGAGAAGGCACGCTTCTATCAGAATCTGCTCGAACGTCTGAGCGTTGTCCCCGGCGTCGAGTCCGCAACCCTGATGGAGAACCGCCTCGGCTCAGGCTGGAGCGACAACAATGTCTTCGCGATTGATGGCGTGTTGCCAACCGGCTCATTCGACCAAATCGGTGTGCGCTCGAACGACGTTGGCCCCGATTATTTCCGCACACTGGGAATTCCTATCCTGGAGGGACGCGACATTCTGGATTCCGATAGCCACACCGCGCCAAAAGTCGTCGTCGTCAACGAAACATTTGTGAAGCGTCTGCTGCCAAAGGGTGATCCCCTCGGGCACATGATAGGTGGTATTAAGCCTGAGCAGATGTACACGATCGTCGGCGTCGCTGCAGACAATAAGTACACAAGTGTGGATGAAAAACCACGGGCTATGGCGTTCATCCCTATCAGCCAGAAGCGATCCGTTTCCGACATGCAGGTGGAGTTGCATGCCACTGGCAATCCCGAGTCGCTCATCCCAAGCGTTCGCGCCGTGCTCCACGACCTCGACCCCAATCTTCCGATGCAAAAGCCCATGACCCAGCGCGCGCAATTCGATGAATCGTTCTCGCAGGCTCGGCTCTTTGCCCGCCTTGCCATGTTTTTCGGTTTGATTGCTGCGCTTCTCGTTGCCACCGGGCTCTACGGCACCCTGGCCTATCGCGTCAGCCGCCGCACTTCGGAAATCGGTGTGCGCATGGCTCTCGGCGCGCAGCGCTCCGAAGTGCTTTGGATGGTCTTGAGGGAAAGCTTTCTCATTAGCGCCGTCGGTGTTGCCGCCGGGGTTCCATTGGCGATCGCGGGCGCGCAACTTATGCGCTCAATGCTCTTCGGCGTCGTGCCCGGAGATCCTCTGTCGTTTGAAGTGGCGCTGCTGGGAGTGACGCTGGTCGCGCTCATCGCCAGTGTGATCCCGGCGCGCCGCGCTGCATCCGTGGACCCAATCGTTGCGCTGCGGTACGAATAATTTGTGGCAGTCAACGATGGGAGTTGACAGTCGGGAGAACAGGAGTTGCTATGAGACGGGTTCGGGCATGGTCGATGCGATTGGCCGATCGATTCCGCAGAAAGCGGAGCGAGCAAGAGCTTGCCCAAGAATTGGAAAGCCATGTTCAGCTTCACATCGCGGACAATCTACGCGCTGGCATGAGACTGCCGGAAGCTCGCCGCCAAGCTCTCCTCAGACTCGGCGGGCTCGAACAAACCAAAGAAAACTACCGCGAACGCCGTAGCCTGCCGCTATTGGAAGTCTTTTTGCAGGACGTACGGTTCGGAGCGCGCGTGCTTTGGAAGAACCCGGGCTTCACGGCTACCGCCGTGGTCACGCTGGCGCTCGGCATCGGGGTCAACACGACGATTTTCAGCATCGCCGAGGCTTTCCTCGTCCATCCACTTGCGCTGCCGTCGCTCGAACGAGTGGTGGCCGTTACCAATGGGCAGAAACGCTCCGTTGCTCCAGCCGATTATTTTGACTGGAAGTCGCAAAGTCATTCGTTCGAACACATTTCGGCCTACCGATCCGGCGACATGAATCTGACGGGTACCGGCGCACCCCAGCGAGTTTATGGAGCCGCTGTTACCGCCGATTTTTTCGCGACGCTAAGTGTTGAGCCCGCCATGGGTCGCGCATTTTCCTCCAACGAAGATGAGAGCGGTCGCGATCAAGTTGTCGTCCTGAGCCACGGCCTTTGGCAACGCCAGTTCGGAGCAGATGCTGCTGTTCTCGGCAACACTGTCAGCATCGACGGGAGACCGCACACAGTCATCGGGGTGATGGACAAGAATGTGGAGTTCCCCGTTCCAACAGATCTGTGGATTCCCCTCGCGTTGACACCAAAGGAAAAAATAGATCGGGGCGACACTTCGCTCCATGTCGTCGCACAGCTCAAGCCCGGTGCAAGCCTCTCCCAAGCTCAAGCGGAGATGGTACTTCTCGCCCGCAATTTGTCTGACGCCTACCCCGCGACAAACAAGGACCGTCAGGTGCAAGTCATGCCTCTGGTGGAATTCGTTGAAGGCAGCATCACGCGCGCTTACACCGTCATGCTGCTCGTTATTGTTGGAATCGTCCTTCTGGTTGCGTGCGCAAACGTCGCCAATCTCCAATTCGCCCGCGCAACCTCGCGAAAATCGGAGATCGCTGTTCGCACTGCTCTGGGCGCAGGCCGCTTCCGGATTATTCGCCAGTTGCTTACGGAGAGCGTGCTCCTCGCCCTTTTGGGAGGCGCAGCCAGCCTACTTTTTGCCAGCACTTGCCTGTGGCTCTGCGTTTCGAAAATGCCGTCCTACGTCATGCGCTTGTGGGCGGGTTTCGACAAGATTCACCTGGATGGCTGGGCTTTTGCCTTTACGTTCGCAGCTGCGCTCGTCTGCGGAGTGCTTGCCGGCGTTTTGCCCGCATTGGGGACATCCAAGTCGGAGGCGGTCGACGCCCTCCGAGAAGGAGGGCGCAGCGCAACAGCTGGGCGGGGCGTGCAGCGCCTGCGCAGCATTTTTGTCACGGCGCAAGTGGCCGTCGCCCTCGTGTTAGTCGTCGGCGCGGCCCTGCTCATCAAGGGCTTCCGCGGAATGACCGGCTCGGCGGAAGCTTACGCCCCCGAACATATGTTGACGCTCGCCGTGAACCTTCCCGCTTCCCGGTACGCGCAACCGGCTGACCGTCTTGGTTTCTATCGCAAGGCGCTTGACGGCCTTTCGACGCTCCCCGGAGTGCAATCCGTCGCGGCGTTCAGTTGCTACCCCTTGAGCAACAACGGGACCTCGTGGACGTTTTTTCAAGTGGAAGGGCGTGTTGCGTCCGACGAACGACATTCTCCGTGGGCGGACATACAGAGCATTTCTCCGTCTTTTTCGAAATTGATGCAAGTGCCGCTCGTCGCGGGCAAGGGATTCACCGACGATGACCGCGAAAACATGCAGCTCGTCGCGATCGTGAATCAACGGCTTGCCAATACTTACTGGCCCAAAGAGAGCCCACTCGGAAAACACATTCGCATCGGCGCTCCTAAGGAAACCGGCCCGTGGCTTACCGTAATCGGTGTCGCCGCCAACGTACTCTATGATTGGACTACTCATGTCCCGGGACCGACGATCTACCGGCCACTGACGCAGGCCCCACAAGCAGCCTCACTCATCGGCCTGCGCACTTCTTCCGACCCATCATCGCTCGAGGCGGCAGTGCGGAGTCGCCTCGCGGGAATCGATCCGGATTTGCCCGCCTTCGACATGAAGCCGCTGGACGTCGCCATTCACGAATCCACGGTGGGCCTCGGATACACGGGAGCCATGATGGGAATTCTCGGGCTCATTGCTCTCGCAGTGGCCGTCGTCGGCATCTACGGTGTGATGGCCTATTCCGTGGGAGAGCGCACGAAAGAGTTTGGCTTACGTATGGCGCTCGGCGCACGGCCGCGTGACATTCTCTGGCTTGCCGGCCGCAAAGGCTTGATTATTTCCAGCGTGGCTTTCACGGTCGGTTTTCCGTCGTCCATAGTCTGCGCGCGCCTGTTGGCAAGCCTGATTTACGGAACGAGCCCCGCTGATCCTTTGGTTTTCGTCGGCGTACCGCTCGCGCTATTTCTCGCCGTGATTCTCGCTGGATACATTCCGGCGCGGCGAGCGATGCGCGTCGATCCGATGGTGGCGCTGCGATATGAATAGGATCTGATGTCAGAAGTTGAGAGTTTGAACTTTTTGTTGGCTGCTTTCTGGCCCGAAACAAAGGTGCATCGATGAGAAGGCTACGCGCTTGGTTCTTACGCCTGGGCGGGCTCTTCCACAGAGTGCCGCGTGACCGCGAGCTCGCCGCCGAAATGGAAAGCCATCTCCAGTTGCATATAGCAGACAACCTGCGCGCCGGCAGGACTCCAGATCAGGCAAGAAAAGAGGCACTTATGAAACTCGGAGGGATCGAACAAACCAAAGAACACTACCGCGAGCGACGAGGTTTGCCGGTACTGGAAACCCTGGTTCAGGATATCCGGTACTCGCTGCGGATGCTTCGCAAGAATCCGGGGTTCACCTGCGTTGTTGTGCTGACGCTCGCTCTCGGTATCGGCGCAAATACCGCCATCTTCTCGATCGTGAACGGAGTTCTCCTGAAGCCTCTCCCTTACGCCGACTCGGCGCGCCTTGCTGGCATCTTTCTTCACGGCAAAGGGCTGGATCGCGACGTGATGGGCAACGCCGATTTTCTCGCTCTGGCTGAGCACCAGCAAGCCTTCGAACACGTGGCGGCCTTTTCTCCTTCCTCGATGGGATTCACGCTTACGGGACTTGGCGTTCCCCAAATGATTCCTGGTACATCCGCCACTGCAGATTTTTTCTCAGTGCTTGGCGTTCGCCCATTTCTCGGCCGCGTTTTTCTTCCGGAGGAAGGAAAACCTGGAGGCCCTCTTGCGGTGGTCGTAAGTCAGCATTTCTGGGAGGAGTTTCTGCACGCAGATCCCGGCGCCGTTGGACGAAGTCTGATGCTTGACGGCAAGAGCTACACCGTTGTCGGCGTCATGCCTCGCGACTTTCATTTTGGGCCGCACAGCGATTTGTGGCCGGTATTGCAACTTCAACCGCCGCACGAACGGCCACCTTATTGGCTCGTTTCTATCGGCCGCTTGAAACCGGGTGTTTCCGTCGCTCAAGCCTCGGCCGATGCCTCCCGCATCGCGAAACAAGTCCGCGAACAGTACCCGCGCTCGGATGCTGACGGGGCGATTGCCGTGCCCTTGAAGGAGCTTTTCGTCGGTGAGGTGAGTAACGCTCTGCTGATTCTTCTCGGTGCGGTCACTTTCATTCTGCTGATCGCAGTCGTCAATGTGGCGAACCTGCAACTCTCGCGTGCCGGCTCGCGGGCGCGTGAAATGGCGGTTCGAACGGCGCTCGGCGCGGGCCGCGCCCGGCTGATGCTTCAGCTTCTCACCGAAAGCCTGATTCTTGCGATTTTGGGAAGCACGCTGGGTCTGGGCGTGGCGTATTACGGAGTCCGTACGATGCTGGCGTTTAGTCCTGACGTGCTCCCGCGCATGCAAGAAGTTAGTCTGGATGGCCGAGTTCTGTTGTTCACCGCCGCAGTTGCAATTGTCACCGGCGTTCTTTTTGGTCTCGTTCCTGCCGTGCGCGTTGCCCGATCGCCGCTTGGCGATTCCCTGAAAAGTGGAAGCCGTAGCGTCTCCTCAAGCCTTGCCACTCGCCGCACACATAACGGGCTCGTTATAGCCGAGTTCGCTTTGGCTCTCATCGTCCTGACCGGCGCAGGCTTGCTCATTCGAACGCTCTTCGAACTGCAAGCTGTTAGCCCGGGATTTCGATCCGGGCACATACTCACTGCACTCATATCGCTTCCAGACGAACGATATGGCAAGGCCTCGCAAGTTGTCACATTTTACGACGAGCTGCTGAACCGCCTTCGGCATTCTCCTGGAATCGAGAACGCCGCCATTTCTCTCAGCTTGCCTCCTAATCTGCTCGAGCTCACAAATCCATTTCACATCGAAGGCCAGACCGAGACTCCGGGAGAGACCGCGCCCGCCGTTCCCGAAATTCCAATTAGCGACGGCTACTTCAGCACGCTGGGCGTTCCACTCCTTCGTGGGAGATTTTTCTCTGACGCTGATCGCGCGACGGGAACACACGTCTTAATCATCAACCAAATGATGGCCCAGCGTTATTTCCCGCGGCAGGATCCAATTGGCAAAAGAGTGCAGACGGGAGAACTCAATCCCAAGGCGGACTGGTACACCATAGTCGGCGTAGTCGGCAACGTGAAGTACGAAGGTCTCGGCGAGAAAGACGAGGCCGGCATGTACGTTCCCTATTTCGATTCGGGTTGGTGTCCGTGGTTCGTTCGTTCGCTCTATATAGTTGTCCGTGGGACTCAGAAGAGCGAACTATCGTCCCCGATACTTCAGAAGGCGGTCTGGGCGCTGGATAATCAACTCCCGCTTGCCCACGTCCGCACCATGGATCAGTTGCTCTACGACTCTGTCGCCAGTTCGCGTTTTCGGGCCATTTTGTTCGGATGCTTTGCCGCGCTTGGTCTGGTCTTGGCGATGATTGGCATCTACGGAGTCATGGCTTACTCGGTCAGCCAACGGACCAATGAGATCGGCATCCGCGTAGCGCTCGGCGCACAGAGAAAGACCGTGCTGCGAATGATTCTCCGCCAGGGCGCAGCGCTGGCCTTTCTTGGCGTCTCGCTTGGGTTGCTGGCCTCCTTCGCTCTTTCGCGCGTGCTGAAGGGATTGCTGTTTGGCGTCCGAGCGAGCGATCCGCTCACGTTCGCAGGTGTCGCCGCCCTCGTCCTGACGGTTGCTTTGGCCGCCTGTTACATCCCCGCGCGGCGCGCCACGCGCGTCGATCCCATCTCGGCTTTGCGTTATGAATGAAAATAGCAGATTCATGAGGGAAGCTTTATCTTAATTGGCAATGCGGGAGTTGTGATGAGGCTGCTAGTTGCTTTATTGAAACGTCTTGCCAATGCATTCGCCGGAGCTCGCAGCGACCGCGAACTTGCTGCCGAGTTGAAGAGCCATCTTCAACTTCACATGGAAGATAATCTGCGCGCGGGCATGAGCGAGAAGCAAGCTCGCCGGGAGGCGCTCATGAAGCTTGGCGGCATTGAGCAAACAAAAGAAGCCTACCGCGAGCGTCGAGGCTTGCCAGTGCTGGAAACCCTCGTTCAAGACTTTCGATACTCCCTGCGCGCGCTTCACAAAAATCCCGGCTTCACTTGCATTGCGGCTCTCACTCTCGCGCTTGGCATCGGCGCTAACACGGCGATTTTCAGCATGGTGAATGCCTTGCTTCTCCATCCTTATAACTTTCGCGAGCTCGACCAGCTTGCAAAAGTTTGGGAGGACCGCGGCGTCGATGAAGGGATCGACGCGAGACGGATCTCCGCCCCCGACGCGGACGAGGTGCGCGCCCGCACGCAGGTGTTCGAATCGTTGGCGGACTATCGTTGTTGCGAATTCAATCTGGCGTCCGCGGGAGATGTGCAGCCGGTGCGCGGGTGCGAAGTTTCCGCCAATTTTTTTGAAGTTCTTGGTGTAGGCCCGGCGATGGGCCGGACTTTCAATTCCGCGGAAGAGCAGCCGGGTGCGGATCAAGTCGCCGTCGTAAGCCACGGCTTCTGGCAACGCCGGTTCGGCGGCGATCCCGGGTTGCTGGGAAGCGTGATCCAGCTAAGCGGCCGCAAATATAACGTCGTGGGCATTATGCCGCTGGGGTTTGACTATCCCGTACCCATGGAATTATGGGTGCCTCTCGCATTGACCCCCGCCGAAAAGGAGGATCGTTCGAAGCTCTCGCTGGAGGCGCTCGGACGATTGAAGCACGGTGTCAGCGTTGCGCGGGCGCAAGCGGCGCTCGTGGGTTTGTCGCGACGACTTCAGCAAGAGTTTCCCCTAACGAATGCGAACAGGCGGACCACTCTGATGCTGCTTCGCAAGGAGCTTTACTCTTTTACTCTGCCGCTTTTCTTGCTGCTGCAAGCGGCGGCCGTATTCGTCCTTCTGCTTGCTTGCGCAAACCTGGCAAATCTGCTGCTGGCCAGAGTTCTTGGGCGGCAAAAGGAGATCGCCGTACGCGTCGCGTTAGGGGCAGATAGGTTGCGGATCGCGCGACTGTTCATCACCGAAACCGTCCTGCTTTCCTCCCTGGCAGGCGCTGCGGCGATTGTGGCGTCTTTCTGGAGCCTCAATTTGCTGCGCACCAGCATTTCGGCGAGTTGGACCATGTGGGTTCCAGGCTGGGATCGCATTCAAGTGGACCGCACCGTGCTTCTGTTCACCGTGCTTTTGGCGGGGATGGTGGGGATCCTGTTTGGTCTTGTCGCGGTTCTGCAATCGAGAAGCGCCGAGCCCTTTGCCACACTTAAAGAAGCTGGCCGCGGACCCATGCTTGGAGTACAAGGCAAACTTCGAAGCACACTGGTTGTCGCGCAGGTGATGTTCGCGCTTGTTCTACTGGTGTGTGCAGGACTGATAACAGAAGCTTTCGCTCGGCTCACGAATGTTTATCGGGGATTTCAGCCCGCCAATATCTTGAGAGTCGAAATAAATTTGCCAAAACAGACCTATGGGGATAATGCCAAAACTTTGAGTTTCTACACGCGGCTGCTTCGCGCCACGGCTGCGTTGCCTGGGGTCACAGACGCAGCGATCGTCACCAACAGCCCGGCCAGCAACGTCGATAACGGAACAACACCTTTTACGATCGAAGGCCGTCCCGTCTTGAAGCCTAGTGATGCTCCTTCCGCTGAATTGCAAATCTCCAGTCCCAATTATTTTCAAGAGCTGCACATCCCCCTAATCGGCGGCCGTGTTTATTCCGAGTCTGACAACGCGGACTCCGCCCGCGTCGCGGTCATCAGCAGAACGCTGGCCAAGTTATTCTGGCCCGGCGGTGGTGAACTTGGTCAGCGCATCAAAATCGGTGCGTCAGATTCCAACGAGCCGTGGATGACGGTAATTGGCGTCGTTGAGGATGTTCGCCAGAACTGGTGGAATCCGGCCGCCCGCCCAGGTATTTACCTGCCGTTTCTCCAGGTCCCGCGCCCCTCGATGATATTTCTGCTGCGCGGCGACGCGATTCCGCAGAGTTATGTCCCGGGCGTCCGGGCAGCGGTGCGGCAAATTGATGATCGAGTCGCGTTAACGGGCGTCAATACGTTGGATCGAGAAATCACGGATTCTGTGGCCATCATTCGCATCATGAGCGCGCTGATGACGCTGTTCGGAATCGTGGCACTGGCCCTCGCGCCGTTGGGAGTCTACGGAATGCTCGCGGAGAATGTCGCCCGCCGCGTGCCGGAAATTGGCATTCGCCTCGCGCTGGGCGCGAAGCCCCGCGACGTCATGAAGCTGGTGATCCGTCAGGCGTTGAAACTTACGGGAATCGGCCTGGCGCTTGGAGCGCCCCTCGCATTCGCGGTGAATCGCGCCATGGCCAGCCTTGTGTTCGGTATCGTTGGCGTTAATCCGCTGCTGCTCGCCGGGTTTACGGGCGTACTTATTCTCGCGGCCCTGGCAGCCGCCTACATCCCCGCACGCCGCGCGATGCTCGTGGATCCGATGGTGGCGCTGCGGTACGAATAATCGCTGAGAATCCTTCAGCGCGAAATCGAACTTTCTTCTCTGCAGTTGAAGTTTGGGGCTAAGAGTGCGCGTGCTGCTATTGGTGGGGCTGAAGTTAGTGCTCCGTACTATTCTTACTGCGTTCTTCAATACAGCGTTGCGCGGCTTCCTCTTCAGCTACTGTGGCGGCTTTTTCTTCTTGAAGAGGCCCCCAATGGCGTTTATGGCGTTGGCGGGTGTTTGTGCGGCGTCTTTTGCACCGGTCGTGCCGAGGCCGCCGGCACAACCGAGTTGGGATTTGAGCAGTCCGGCGGCCAGCCCGCCGACATCGGGAATAAATTTCGGATCGGCGGTCGTGCCGTGAATCTGGAACGGCACGGTCATGCCGTTCTTGCAGCCCCCGCTTCCACCCCCCGTTGCTTGGCCGAGGAGACCGGCGACACTGGATACGGGCGTCGCCGCGCCGCTGGCTGCGCTCGTGAGACTGGCGACCATTTTGAAATCCAAATTGTTTTTGGAGTCGACCGTACCGGCGCCAGTAAGATTGCCTAGCGAGGGAACCACAGCAAGGAAATTTTCCGCCTGGAGACCATTAGGCGCCATGCGGAGATTGGTGGTGAGTTTTTCGATGTCCAGATCCTTGCCGGTCTTGATGCCTGCAAGAGCCGCAACCGCAGTCAACTTCGAGCCGAGATCGAAGCCCACGAGCTTTCCGTTGAAAAGACCGACGTTCCCGGTAGTAATCAGTTTGTTCAAAGGACCAGCTAGACTGAGATCAGTGTTGAGCGAACCCGCTTGAAGAGAAGTTCCCTTCGGAAGAATGATGCCGAGCGCCGGGAGGAAAGCCTCCAGATCTTTTGCGGGCATGTCCTTGGCGTCGAGCTTGATGTTGACGACCGTGGACTCTCCCGCCGTGTTGTAGGTGCCATTAAGATGCGCGGCCGCCCCGCCGATCTTGAGCGTCGAGGGATTCAAAACGCCGGTGTTCTTGCGCAGATTGTATTTGGTATTGAAATCGACAGTCACGGGAACGCCGGCGGGGGAGCCACCCGCGATAAAGAGAGCCTTGGAGATTTTGACGTTACCCTTGGTTTCCGCTTCGCCATTTTGCGAGGAGAGATCCGCGGTGAGATCGAGAAGGCCGCCGAGACCAGCGGAGGAATCGACGAAACCGGTGGAGGCGAGATCGAGCGAGGTGATGTCAAGCTTGGCATTGAGAGGAGTGAGCGAAGCGTCCTCCTGGTCGATGGGACCAGCCGTTCCGTCGAGTTTAAGTTTCCCGCCGGCAGGCAGGTCGGCCGTCACGGTTACGGGAAACTTGGAAGTCATGGAAAAGTTGGAAGCGACGATGCTCACATGGTCGTAGGTGCTGCGCTTTTGAGAACTCGTGGAACCCACGATGATGCGGCCGTCCTTGAGCGAGAATTTCTGGACGGACAAATCGGCAGACGAGTTTTCCGACTTCGAAGATTTTGCGGAGGCGCCGCCGAGCGAGGAGTAGTTCCAATCGCCCGCCGGATTGTGAAGGAGAGTGACCTCGGGACTTTCGATGGTGATGCCAGTGACGTTAAGAGTTTTGCTGAAGATGAGCGGCATAATCTCGACGCCGACTTTCAGCGACTTGGCGGTAAGGAACGGCGATTTGCTGAACTTGGGGTCGTCGCCAACGGAAAGAGTATCCGCGGAGAGCGACCCGCTGAACAGGGAGAGGCTAAGGTTGCCAAACTGCACCTTGCGTCCAAGCGCCTGAGAAGCTTTTTCTTCGATGGTGGGACGGAATTTGTCGACGGGAATCAGAAATGGCGCTGCGACAAGAAGCACGATCAATACCGCGACGACGATACCAACGATGCGAAGTGTGCGTTTCATGACAATCTCCAATTCGGCGGGCTGGGTATCGGAGTGGAAATGATAATAGCACGAGGCGCTGTAAGAGTCGCACTTCGTGACCCGTGCTCAGCACGGACACACGCACCAGATACGGCCTTCCCACGCGAGGTTCGCTCGGCTCGGGTTCGACATCAAGCGGCCTTCCACGCATCCCCCCGTCAGGGAAAAGCAGTTCTTCCGTCTGACATTTCCCCACAGTGAAGCGAAGCAATAACGGCAAACGAACGGCGTTACAGCCTGAATTAGCTCGCGAGTCGCGCCGTCGCCGCCTTCGCAAACGATTCTTCCTTGAGGCCGAGTACAACACGGCCATTAACTTGTCCCTTCTTAAGGCGATTGAAAACATCATTGATGGAATCCAGGGGCAATGTCTCAATCGTGGCCTTTACTTTCCCGTCCGCAGCAAAGGCAAGCGACTCTTCGAGGTCCAAGCGGGTGCCCACGATCGAGCCGCGAATCGTGTAGCCATTTAGAACCACGTCGAAGATCGAAATGGGAAATTCTCCGGGCGGAAGGCCATTCAGCACGCAAGTCCCGCCGCGACGAAGCATGCCGACGGCTTGTTTAAAGGCGATCGGTGAAACCGCCGTCACGAGCGCGCCATGCGCCCCGCCGACCTGTTTTTGGACTTCTTTCGCGGGATCTTGTGTTTTCGCATCGATGGTGATTTCCGCGCCGAGCTTCTTTGCCAGAGCCATCTTTTCTGGTCCCAGGTCAACCGCCGCGACGTGCAGCCCCATGGCTTTCGCATACTGGATCGCTATATGGCCCAGGCCGCCTACTCCCGAGATGACAACCCATTCTCCGGGGCGCGCTTCCGTCATTTTCAATCCTTTATAAGTGGTGACCCCAGCGCACAGTATAGGGGCCGCATCTACGAACGAGATGTTCTTGGGAATTCGTCCCAGATAATCCGCCTGCCCCAACGCGTACTGCGCGAAACTTCCGTTCACCGAATATCCAGAGTTTTGTTGCTCGGGGCAGAGCGTTTCCCAGCCGGCGAGGCAGTAATCGCAATGCCCGCACGCGCTGTGCAGCCATGCGATTCCCACGCGATCGCCTTCTTTCAGGTGCGTAACCCCCGAGCCCAGAGCGGCGACAATTCCTGCTCCTTCGTGGCCCGGGATGAGCGGCATCATCGGCTTGATTGGCCAATCGCCGTCCACGGCGTGCAGATCGGTGTGACATACTCCAGTCGCAAACACCTCCACCAGTGCCTGCCCCGGCCCAGGCGTTGGAATAGGAACTTCTCGTATGACCAGCGGCTGGCCAAATTTTTCAACGACGGCTGCTCTCATAGTTCTTGCGTTCGGCACCTTTCATCTCCTTTTTGCCACAGCTGTCCCTACCCTAGCTCGGGGTTCAAGCAGCCGTATGTACAATCGAGCACAGTCGGGTGTGACAGGGGTCACAGAGTCGGAGTCGGATTCGAATCTATCGGTGAAGTCTCTGGATTCCCCGGAATTGGGAGACGACTCGCGGCTTGTCGGGCTGACGTGCAAGCAGCACTTTGTTAGCGGATAGTGTGGGGTGGATTTCGAGGTGCTGGCCTGCGCAAAACCGCCGCGAAAAACCCTCAAGAAAGACTGCGTGCTAAGATTGAAACGATGAAGATAAGTACGAGGGTACTGCTGGCGGCGTTGACCATTTTTGCTAGCCACGCAGCGACAGCGCAGCAGAAGCCAGATCCGGCGACATTGCCCGACGCGCCGGCGCCGAAACAGGATCAGCAGGACCCGTCGCAAAAACAGCAGAAAAATGTATGGCAGAATTCGATGGGCCTGGTCGCTAGAAAGTCGTTCTTTTATCCTGATTTGGCGACAACTCCGGGATCGCTGAGTTCGCTGCAGAAATTTGAGCTGTTTCTGACCAAGAGCATATCTCCTCCGCAGATTCTCAGTTCGGCCGCCTCGTCGGGGATCAGCGAAGCCCGAGGCACACTCGCAGGATACGGGCAGGGCGGCGAAGGGTTCGGAAAACGATTTGGCTCGTCGATGGCCAGCGGCTCTTCGAGCCATTTTTTTGGGACGTTCTTGTTGCCGGCGTTGCTGCGTGAAGATCCGCGATACTTCGTGAGGCTGAATGGCGGGTTTATGGCAAGGGCGGGACACGCGCTGCGGCGTGCGGTCGTCATTCGAACGGATGCGGGAGGCGAAACGTTTAACTGGCCAGGAACATTGGGACCGCTGGCGGCGGAGGGTTTGGCGAATACTTATCTTCCGGATTCGGAGCGAACTGTTGGAAAAACTTTCGAGCGCTACGGCTTTCGAATCGGTTTCGGCGCGGCGAACAACCTGCTGAAGGAATACTGGCCAACGATTTTCAAGAGACTCCGAATCGCGAAAGTCGCTCCCGGACTGCAGCCGTGATTAGCCGCAATTTTGCAAACAAGAACGGTCGGCGTTTGACAGAACTTCTAGACCTTACAGCAAACGGCGTGGACGCGTCGAGTGCGGAACGTATTACAATGTGGAAGAGCGGGGCTGTAGCTCAGATGGATAGAGCAACGGTTTCCTAAACCGTTTGTCGGGAGTTCGAATCTCCCCAGCCCCACCAGACTTTCTCTTGCCCCTGGAACAATCAAACACAATTCGTTCGCCAAAAGTCAAATTTGTGTCCTGTGTCACATCGAAAGTGGGAGAATGCTGTTTGTAAAATTGCACGAGTCGCCGATTCGAAGCCCACCTGATGGATGAGCACATGAGAAGCAGCGAGAGGTTGGAATGAATGAAGCGCTGAACGTCCACAGGCTGCATTTCGCTTTTACGATCACGTTCCACTACATTTTTCCGCAACTCACGATGGGGCTGGCGCTATTGCTCGTCTATCTAAAGACAAAAGCACTGCGAACAGGCGATGAGCACTACAACCGGGCGGCGCGCTTCTGGGCGCGCATTTTTGGAATCAACTTTGCTCTCGGCGTGGTGACCGGCATTCCGATGGAGTTTCAGTTCGGCACGAACTGGGCCGCATTTTCCAAGTCAGCGGGCGGCGTCATTGGGCAGACTCTGGCGATGGAAGGCGTGTTTTCATTTTTCCTCGAGTCCAGCTTTTTGGGATTGTTTTTGTTTGGTGAAAACAAATTGGGACGCTTGGGACATTGGTGGGCGGCGTTTTTGGTTTGGCTTGGCTCTTGGATGTCGGGATTCTTGATTGTGGCGACCGACGCCTGGATGCAGCACCCCGTGGGATACCGGCTAGGCGCGAGCGGCGAGATCGAGCTGGCAAGTTTCTGGGGGCTGCTGCTG
>Ga0247680_1000032_pt1 | contig 88069 bp, 77 predicted proteins | sample CNK21_metaG_FD_182803 | JGI IMG/M metagenome (GOLD analysis project Ga0247680, IMG submission 182803) | Soil microbial communities from Purdue University Martell Research Forest, Indiana, United States - CNK21 | ecosystem: Environmental > Terrestrial > Soil > Temperate forest > Bulk soil...
ACCCACACCCCCGCCAACCCAACACCCAACCAACGCTCGGCCTTCTCGGCCCAAGTCAGCCCCGCCACCAGCCACCGCGCCCAAACCGAATCCCGCCGTCCCCTCCCTTCAGCCAGCTTCATCCAACAACGACCCTGCTTCACAAACCGGTCATCCCAACAACCCAACTCCGCCCACTCCACGACCTCCGCTACCTCGACTGGCCGCGCCCAACCACGATCCCTATACCGTCCACTTCGACCACAACTACCGCCTCCGCACCGACGGAAAACTCATTTGAGATTCGGTAGGGTCATCCTTCTGAGGATGACCGCTTCCCCTCCGGCAACCCAAGCAAAATCAACACTTACACAAATCCCCGCAACTGTAAGTTTCTAAAGCGCTTACACGAGACGTAAGTCCTTTATCAGCAACACTTACAAAAACTCAGGGGGCCAACAACGGCATCGGGTATCCAACAACAGACGGCTGTAGGGGCATGATACTTCGTGCCCTGCTTCGCATCACCGCAGCGCCAGACTTCTTGGCGCTTTGTGTAGCTCCTGGGCTTTAGCCCGGATCATCAGTCCTACCGCGATGTCTCGCCAGCCATCCTCGCAGGAGCCAAGGGTGACCAATTTCACTTCCCGGTACGGCGGAGCAGCTTCGGCGTTGCCAGCCAGGTCAATTCTCCGCTCGGCGGCGACACGCGCTTCAGTTCGATCAATGCCACTCCCGCCTTTTTTAGCGAGGTGATGTGGTGCTTCGAGCCCAGCGCCGCCGCGATGATGTCATCCAGTTGCGGAGCGTGCCCGAAAATGAAAAGCGTTGAAGTTTGCTTGTCCTTCGCGAGTTCGCGGAAAAATAGAGTCGGCTCCGCGCCGGGTAGCAGCAAATCCGTGTGGCGGATTTTCTGCTTCGGATAGTCCAGCGCTGCCGCGAAAATCTCCGCCGTCTGCGTCGCGCGCACATAAGGACTCGAAAGCAACAGGTCTGGTTTCGCGCTGAGCGCTGCAGCGGCCGCGGCGACCCGCTTGGTCTTCTCGATGCCTTCCTCGGTCAGGTATCGTTCCGGATCGGGTGGGCACTTGGGATCTTCCCGGTCGATCGCGATCCCGTGGCGCACGACGTAGATTTCCATGGACGCTTTCTCCCTTGCACGAATCTAAATGGTGTCGAAGCAGTTCGACGCAATACTTAGTGCCCGTCTCCTACGAAGCAGCCTGCCGAAAGTAAAGCCGCACGTGAAACTCTTTTTCGAAGAGTTCCGCGCTGCGGTTGGCATCGAGCAAATCTTCCGCTGCGTCGCCTCGCGCGGTCACCTGGAGACCTACGGCTCCGCGTTGAAACGCCGCTCGCAATTGCAGTACTCGTTGCCGGTGCGAGTGATCCAGCGCCTCGGAAATCCTCAGAATTGCAGCAAGCCGACGTGCAATCCGCTTGTCGGTGTTGTTCAGCGAGGAATAAGCCACGTGATGCCCGGCAGGATCCGATTTTCGATTGTGATAACGCACCAGCGCCGCGACGATCGCGCGGTCGCGGCCTTCGAGGCCGGGGATATCTCCATTCAACACCAGGTATTCACCATGCTTGTGATGGCCGCGATGGCTGATCATGTGTCCCGCATCGTGCATGAGCGCACCGGCTTCCAGCAGCACGCGGGACTGCTCTGGAAGATGATGCACGGGCTGAAGCTGGTCGAAGAGAAGAACACTCAATTCGCGCACGTGCTCGGCATGTGTTTGATCTTTTTGCACGCGGCGCGCAAAACTCCGCGTTCCCACCAGCAATTGCCGCGTCGCCGCATCATAGCGGTGTGGTTCGGTCCTCGAAAACGCCTCTCGCGCTATCTCCTGCATCACTCCTTCGCGCAGGCCCACGCTGGGAATCAAAAAATTCCGGATGTTCAAGTAGCGTCCCAGCGTGACAAACGTAATCGCCGCTATGCCGATCACGTCCGCGCGGTCCCGCCGGATGGCATAGCTTTTCATCCGCTCGCGGACATCGCGCTTCAGGAGATCCGGCAGCCGGTCACGCAACAAGGACACTTCCAGCGTAGGCAGACCGTGCAGCCGCGGGCCAGGCGCGATGTTTGCCAACGTTTCCGCGTTTCCACCCAACGCGACTGCAATTTGCTCTCCGAGATTTGGCCGCGATGGCAGCCGCGATTCCAGAAGCGCGCGCACGTACTTGCGCACCTGTTCTGCCTGCACGGGACGCATCGCGCCGGCAATATTCAGTGTGGTCATTAACCGCACCGTGCCCACCGGCAACTGCGCGCTCAGCTCAACCTTGTGGTCGCGAAGAAAGCTGATCTCCAGGCTCCCGCCGCCCAAGTCCGCGATGCACCGTGGCGGCGATTCGGGGCCCAACGCCGCCAGGACTGCCACGCGGCCAAGGCGCGACTCCTCCGGCGAACCGATCACCTCCAGAGCGATTCCCGTTTTCTGTTTGATCTGCCGTACAAAGGCAGTGCGGTTGCGGGCTTCGCGGGATGCGCTGGTGGCCACCGCCCGGTAGCGCGTGACTCCAAACTCCTCCATGATTTCTCGGAAGTGTCGAAACGCTTTGACGCCCTTTTTGAACTGCTCTTCATTGAACCGATGCCGCAGGAAAACGCCTTCGCCGAGCCGCAGCGAATACCTTTCATTGACGAGCGGTTCTATATCGAGCGCGGTATAGGCTCGCGCCACGGCGAGGCGCAACGCATTGGATCCCGCGTCGATGGCGGCAATGTGAACGGGTTCGGACATTTCGGAAGCTAACGCCAGAGATGCGCTAGCGCAGCGGATGGCGTGTACTTGGTCGCGCGAATCCCCAGTTGCTCGCCGATTCGCTGGCGCAGCTGTTTGTTGACGGCCGAAACGCTCGCCTCTCCGTCCAGCTCGATGAACGAGTGGCGTTTGGCCATCACCTCGAATTCGCGCTTGATCATCGTCTGGTAGCGAATAAACGACCAATACAAATCGTGCGACAGCGACATATCGCGGCCCGCTTCCCAATAGCTGATAGCCTGCGCTTTTTTAAACTCCCGGGCGAAAGCCGTTTCGGGCCGCACGTTTAGCCAGAAGGTCAAATGCGGCCGCAAGGCCATGGCATACAAACCGTTTAAATAGTCGCGGTTGATGCCGCGCACCACGCCTCGCGCCACCAGCGTGAAAATAAAGCGGTCGGCGAGCACGACGGTTCCGGAACGCAGAGCGGGCAAAACGCGGTGCTCCACTTGATCAAAGAAATCCGTCGCGTACATCAACGCCAGGGTCAGCCGCGTGACCGCGTTTTTAGCGAGCAGTTCGTCGATGTCGCGGCCAACGAGGTTCGAGCGCCGCAATCCGCTGGTCTGGACGGCGAACCCTTCCGATTCCAGCCATTCCTGGAGCAACGCAATCTGCGTGGATCTTCCGGAGCCATCCATGCCTTCGATGACGATGAGGTTTCCGGTGATCTCGCTCGGATCGAAACCAACCAGTGCCTCGCCGTAGAAAAATTGGGCTGCGCCGTCTTCTCCCGGCACAACTGGCTTTGTCGCTGGCGAGGGCGTGGCCGGCGATTCCTGCGGCAACGGCGCTTCGGAAGCAACAACCTGCGCGCCCGGCTTTTCTTTCTCTTTTTCTTGATCGGGCATGCTCACTCCGGAACTTGAACGCGGGGGGCAAAGCGCTTCAAATCGATTTTGGAGGCCACGATGTCCCGCATCTGCTTCTGCAGCTTGTTCACCGGCAGAGTGCCATCCAGCACGACGAAATTATCGGAGTCCACCATTTTGTCGTACTCCTCGAGGATGCGCGCCTGAAACAACCGGAAACTTTCCGCGCGGTCGTAAGACAGCGCCAAATCCATCCCCGCCTCGTAATACTTCAGCTTTGGGCGGCCGCTGAGGATGCGGTGGACCGCAATATCCAGCGGCGCGCGAAAATAAAAAGTGATGTCCGGAACCGGAGCAAAACGGTAAAGATTTCTCAGCCAGCGGCCAGGGCAGCCGCGAGCTGCGTCGCGTGCGAATGCCGTGTATATGTAGCGGTCCGCCAGCACCAGATAGTCGCCCTGGAGCAGAGGCATGATTTGCCGTTCGCAGCGATCCGCAAAATCCGCGGCATGCAAAAGCGAAAACGTCGTCGGTGTGAGGAGCCGCCGCTGCTTTCCGCGCCGCGTCGCGGATTTCACGAGGGGCGAGGAATTCCACTCCGTAAAATGCAGCCGGTATCCGCCAATCTCGAGCCAGCGCTTCAGCAGGTAGAGTTGCGTGCTCTTTCCCGAGCCGTCCGTACCTTCCACGACGATGAGCGCGCCGGGATACGCGCGGCTCGGCACCGGCTTTCCCGGCTGTGGAAGTGTGGATTTGCCGGGTTCCGTCCGAGGCTGCTTTTGAGCGATGTCCTGATTTTCCATGAAGCACTTTGCGAGAACCGATCCGGCGATGCAGCGTAAACCCGAAGTGTTACAAGAGCATTACAACACACCCCCGGCGTGCGTGGCAAAGCGAGCGAAACGCCAACTCAGAACACAGACAGCTTAATGCGCAGGAACTTCTTTGGATTTTGGCGGAAGTCCCCGATGAGTAGCCGCATGTCTCCGGTTAAGCCGGTCAAAGTGTCGTAGAGTTTCGGATCGGAAAACAGTTTGCCGACGGTAGTGGTGTTGTCGTTCAGCTTGGCCGTAGCATTGGCCACGTTATCGCTGCTTTCCCGCAGCTTGTTGTAAAGCGCGTCATCGGTCACTAGTTTCCCCAGCGTACCCTTCCCGGCACGCACATCGCCAATCATGGCATTCCCATTTGTAATGGCTTGCTTGGCCTGATCGTAAAGTGATGGGTCATACAGGAGCTTGCCGATGGTTCCTTTTTGTGAGCGGACATCCGTCAAAATCACGTTTACGCTGTCCAACCCCTTGTCCACTTTGTTGTACATCTCGTCCGACACAACCAGCTTCCCGATCGTTCCCTGGCCCGCCTTGATATCTGCCATCATCGAGTCGCTCTTGGCGAGAAGGCCGTTCAAATGGTTGTAAGCCTGTTCGTCGGTGAGCAGTTTCCCAAGAGTCCCTTTGCCTTGCTTCACCCCACTGATCAATTCCTGAACGTTTTCGGAGAGCGCCTTAAGATTTCCAAGCAAGTCCGCGCTGCGCTCGACTACTTCCTTCATGGCCTTTTCTTCGGTTCCTGGCACTTCTTGCCCGTCCTTCAAAGGCACTCCCGTGAACCCGCGGCTGATGCTGACGTACCGATTCCCCAGCAAGCCTTCTGTCACCAGACTCGCCACGGAATCCGTCAGAATGTCGTTCTCGTAACTTTTGCTCACGCGCATCACAACTTCGATGTTCCTGTTCCTGTCACTGACTTTGCCGGGCGCCCGTGGCGCAAGTCTGATGGATTCAACGTTTCCTACTTCCACTCCATCCAATCGCACCGGAGCTCCATTCGAAAGCAAGGACACTTCCGGGAGGTAAGTGACTATCCGGTACTTTGGCCCAAGGGTTCCCGCGCCTGTCACGTAGAAGATGCCGGCGGCCAAGACCGACAAGCCGACCAGCACAAATAATCCCACGCGCAGTTCCGTCCAAGTCAGTTGTTTGCGCTGCGCCATTTTTTCGTTCCTCCATTTCGTTCCGCCATCGGCTTACCAAAACCTCAAATAAGAAACCGCTTCAGATACTCATCCTTCGTGCTTGCAAGCTCTTCCTGCCCGCCCTCGAAATAAACTGCACCTTCGCGCAAGACCAGGAAACGAGTGGCCGCAAACGTCGCGGCCGCCGCCGCATTTCCGTTGGACACCGTGTGCACCACGCGCTTCGTCGCCGGGTCGAAGCGAAAGTTCGCCAGAGCAAAGCCATCCTGCAGCCGCTGCGTGGCAAGCAGGGCCGTGACGCCGTACAAGTCGCGCAGCCGCAAAATCAGCGTGATGATCGTCTGCGAAGTTACGGGATCAAGCCCGGCAGTCGGTGAATCATAAAGCACGATGGGCGGCTGATTGATCAATGCGCGCGCAATCGAAACGCGCCGGCGCATCCCGCCGGACAGCTCGGACGGGAACAGGTCAACCGTGTGTTCCAACTCCACAAATCGCAGCACTTCGAGCACGCGAGGCTCAATCTGGTCGCCCTTCACTCTGTCTTCGAGAAGCCGGTAGGCCACGTTGTCCCCGACGGTCATCGAATCGAAAAGCGCGCCTTCCTGAAAAACAAAACCGATGTGCCGGCGAAACTCAAGCAAGTCCCGCTCGGGCATGTTGGTCAGCTCCTTGCCGAGCACGCTGATGGTGCCCTCGGAAGGCCGCAAGAGTCCCGCAGCGAGCTTGAGCGACAGAGTTTTCCCACTGCCCGTTTCTCCCAGCAGCACCAGCGTCTCTCGTTCCCGCACCTGAAACGAGACGCCGCGCAAGATGTCGCCTTCTTCGAAACCGATGCGTACCTTCTCGAATGTGATAGCGGGAGTAGAGCCGGAACTCGATGTGGCGCTAAGCATCGGGAATGACCGACATTATAGCGGCAATTCCGCCGTCACGCCGAGCCAGAAACACATTTCGCGTGCGCGCCATCGGGAGGGAGCAGTGGCTAGAAAAGTTTATTGGCGAGGTACAAAGCCACTTTGGTGAGAAATGCGTCCGCCACGATGATCATCACGGAAGAGAGGACGGCGGCTTGCGTCGTGGCCCGGCCAACGCCCTGAGTTCCTCCGCGAACCGTCAGACCTTTATAGCAGCCAATCGTGGCAAGAATGAAAGCGAAAAAGAAAGGTTTTGTGAATCCCTGCATCAAGTCCGCAAAATCCAGCGCGTCGATAGCGCGTCGCCAGAACTCAATGACGCCCAGCCGCAGGGAAAAAATCGACGCCACGCATCCGCCCAGCAAACCCATAAAATCTGTCATGGCCGTCAACAGTGGCAGAGTCAGCAGCGTGGCAATCACTCTCGGCGCCACGAGCTTTCGGATGGGGTTCGTGCCCATGGCGCGCATGGCGTCCACCTGTTCGGTCACGAGCATGGACCCAAGTTCGGAGGCGATTCCCGTCGCACAACGGCCGGTGACAAGCAACCCTGTTAATGAAGGGCCAAGCTCCCGCACCAGAGCGATGGCCACCACGTCGCCGGTCAACGAACTCTGGCCGAAACGGGTAAACTGCGATCCTGTTTGCAAGACCATTACCGCGCCGATGAAAAAGCCGGAGAGCAAGATGATGGGCAGCGAACCCGCGCCGATGTTGTCCATCTGCTGCAAAATGTCTTGAAGGTAGTATGGCGGAGTAAAGATGGCGTAGAGGGTGCGGCCACAGAGAATGGCGTATTCCTGCACATCGGCCACAGCCCCTTTGAGGGCGTTAACCAGAACTCCCGCGACGGTGATGCGCTCTTCCGTCTTGGCTTCGCGACCTGCGACCTGGAGAGGTGTGTCTGCCACGAGTACCTGTTATGTCAGCCGTTCTGCTGAATTTCTGCGGCGCAAAACCCTGAGCGGGAAGCCTAACTGCGTGGCAGGGACACGTCAAGTAAGCAGTCAAGTGAATGCTCTCTGAGCAGAAAAACTTCTCTGCAAAGACTCAAGGTTTGCCCACGGAGGTATCATGGTCCCGAGATGAGCGCAATGATTGTACGAATCGATCACATCCAAATGGCCGCTCCAAAAGGCTGCGAGGCGACGGCCCGCGAATTCTATGGCACGCTTCTCGGGCTGCGTGAAATCGAAAAGCCCGCGTCCCTGCGCGCACGCGGCGGCTGCTGGTTCCAGTGCGGGGATCAACAGCTGCACATTGGCGTGGAATCCGATTTCCGTCCTGCGAAAAAAGCCCACCCCGCATTCTCGGTGTCAGAACTCGACAAGCTCCGTGAAAATCTTATCGCGCTGGGCGTCAAAGTCATCGACGACGATTCTCTCCCTGGCAGTCGCCGCTTCTACACCGAAGATCCGTGGGGCAACCGCCTCGAATTTCTCGAAGCGAACTCCTCAGGGTGGGTCAGTTTCCGGTAATGCGACTAATCGGGACTTGAGGGAGAATCCGTGTACAAGTTTGAAAAGCATGCCGGAAAAGCTCTTCATGGTTTATCTCAACGGTGCGGAAGACCCGATGGATTTGGCATACCATCAGCCCGTGCGCGCTTCAAGAGTTGAAGTATCAGAAGACTGCCTGGTCTTCTTCAAAGCTGACGGCGCGCTCGCAGCCTATTTCGACAAGTCAGCAGTTCGCAGTTGGCGCGAGATGAACGAATCCGAACTTCTGGCAAACTGAGCAGGCCTGACTTGTCCGGTCTCCCGACTTATCAGGCCCTACAGGGCTTTTCGACAGGTGGAATTGTTGTCTCCTAGTCACCGATCTTTAGGCCGGTTACTTTTTCACCCCGCGAAAAATTCTCGTCGACACGGTTACTTCGCAAATACGGTATAAGTCGGGAATGCAATCTTCCTCTTGCACGCTGGATGCCGCACCTCAAGCAGTGCAGGTTGAGATCTCTACGGTCGAAGTGCGTCGGCGTTGGTTCGAACTCTTCCTCGTACTTTTCGTTTCCTGCGGAACACCGCTCCTCCACAGCCTTTATTTGCTGATTAAGGGTCCCGGAGCTTTTCCCCAAGTCTCCGAAATGAGATGGCTGGGTGGCCTTCTTCAAGAAGTCTCCAGCTTGTTTTTGCTCGGCTACGTTTTGGCGCGTCGAAGCCGCAGGATCAGGGACCTCGGCCTGCGCTGGTCGTTTCGGGATGTCGGAGTGGGCCTGCTCGTAGCTGGGGTTTCCTTCGCAGCGTCCGTGGTGGGAGCTCTGGTCGTCCAACTCATCCATCACACTATCTATGGAACTTTCGGTACAGGACCGACGGGCGCCACATTCTTCTCTCACCCTGGTCCTTGGGCCGTGCCGTTCATGCTGCTCAATCCATTTTTTGAAGAGTTGATCGTGCGGGCTTACCTCATGACCGAGGTCGCAGACCTCACTGGCTCATCGGCACTCGCTGTTGCGGCAAGCGTCATCTTCCAATGGTCGTACCACCTCTATTACGGCTGGGCCGGTGCCACTTCGATGGCCTTTATGTTCCTTGCCCTGTCGCTCTACTACGCTCGCTCACGCCGCGCACTTCCCATTATCGTCGCCCATGCTTTCTTTGACATCTACGCTTTCATCCGACTCTGGTAAAGTTTGTGAGATTTTTGATACGCGGCACCCTTCAGATCGAAGTTCAGAATTCTCGCCCGCAAGTAGCAAAACAAGTTCTTGAGAAATCGGGCTACCGAATCCAGCAAGCATGTGAGATCGGGTTGTAAGTCCTGATTAACGCGGTTACCGGAAAAGTAGATTCCAGGAATTACCGTGGATGGAAAAGTAGCCTCGCCAGAAGGGAGACGAAAAGCATTGCGAGCACTATCGCGATCAGGCTCTTTAAGGCAAGGTTCTTCATTTCCTTCGGCTTCACGGACAAAAGAGTAGCAGCATGCAGGGAAGTCAGCGAAGGAAATCGGCCAGGTCCTGATTAACGCCGTAACCGGAGATTTGGAAATGTAAATTCTGCAACGAATCAGGATTTCTTGTGGAGGTCTAACGTCAAGATCAAAGGCGGCAGGGGCTGCGGCAGGTGTATGTTTTGGACCGGAGGAGCCTTTGTGTCGAGAATGCTGAGCCGATCAACATCACAGGACGACAATTCCGTCATACCGGGGAGAGCACCCACGTCTAAGACGATATCAAGAACATCCCACATGCTCGTAATCTAACAGAAAAAGGGGCCAGAGTCAGGCGTCGCGCTTTATCCACCCCTCTGGACGGAGAGCAGTCGAATCTGACTCCTGATTAACGCGGTTACCGGTAAAGTTGAATCGGCCAAAGGAACTTTACCGGTAATGCGACTAACCAGGAGTTGACAAATTTTTGTCGGAAGAAGCAGCGCGCCGCAGGGCCCAGCCAAACAGGAAAAGAATTGCGCCCGTGAGAAATACACGGAACAGCGGAGGGTCGCTCCATGATTTGTCGATGTCCTTGCCAATATTGAGAAGAGGCCAGAGAAGAAACGAGCCCGTACCGAAGTCCTGGACGACTTGACTGGCTTGCCCAAAGATTGATGGAAGGCTCTTGCGATTGGATGGGTCGGAGAGCCTAGCGAGTTCTTGGTCCGATAGCCCAAGACCCTCAGACGATTTGCGCAGAAGGAAGATACCCTTGGTTAGCAGGGTAAGGCTGCCAAGCGCGAAGACGAGCGGAACAGTTGTAAATTGCGCCTCGGAAGGCGAGAGAATCCAAAAGCAAGAGGCCGCGACAGCAAGAATCAAATATACAACCGCCCGCCGTGGGTGATACTCCAAATCACCCGCAAAATTCTCTACAAAGATTTCGCGAAGGTTCACGGCGAAGAGTTTATATCAAACCCCTGGTTAACGCGGTAATCGGAAACTGAGCCAGCAACGAACTTTCGATGCGCTGGACGCCGCGCGCAGCGGCGGCTACACTGCTTCTATCCACCATTTCAAGATTCCGGATGAATGAGGGCGTTCGCGCAGATGCTGAAGTTTTATACGGCCGGGGAATCCCATGGACAGGCGCTACTTGCGTTTGTTTCTGGCCTTCCTGCGTCGATGCCCGTCGATTTGAACTTCATCAATCATGAGCTCCACCGCCGCCAGCTGGGTTACGGCCGCGGCGGGCGCCAAAAAATCGAGAAGGACCGGGCGGATATTTTCGCGGGCGTCCGTCACGGGCAGACTATCGGAGCGCCCATCGCCTTGCGCATCGAAAACCGCGACTGGGCCAACTGGGAGAAAATTCTGCCAGTCGAGGCGAGTTCCGAATCCGATGCTCACGAAAGACAACTACTCGCGCCTCGCCCGGGCCACGCCGATCTCGCCGGTTCCCAAAAATTTAATTTTCACGACGCGCGTTATGTGCTGGAGCGCGCCTCGGCTCGCGAAACGGCCGCGCGTGTTGCCGCCGGAGCCTTCGCGAAATTGCTCTTGCGCGAACTCGGCACGAAAATCGCCAGCCACACGGTTCAAGTCGGCCATGTCCGACTCAAACGCGCTGCAACATGGAAAGAGATTCAGGCCGTCAGCGCGGACCTGGACTCGCCGTTGCGCTGCGTTGACGCCGCCACGCAAGAGAAAATGAAAGCGGAGGTCGATGCAGCGTTAAAGGCGGGCAACACCGTAGGCGGAATTTTTGAAATCGTGGCCCATAACGTTCCCGTTGGCCTGGGCAGCCACGCGCAGTGGGACGAAAAGCTCGATGGCCGCCTGGCCCAGGCGCTGATGAGCGTGCAAGCCGTCAAAGCGGTGGAGATCGGCGCAGGCGTGACAGCCGCAGGCTCCTACGGGAGCGAAGTGCAGGACGAAATCTTTTACGAAAAACCAGCCCGGCGATTCCGGCGATCGACAAACCGCGCGGGCGGCCTCGAAGGCGGGATCACCAACGGAGAAGACGTCGTCATCCGAGGCTACTTAAAACCCATCTCGACGCTGCGGCAAGCGCTGCACACCGCGGACATGGTGACCAAGGAGCCCGTTTCGGCCGCGTACGAGCGTTCCGACTGGTGCGTGGTTCCCGCTGGCGCGGTTGCCGGGGAAGCCATGGTGGCACTTGTGTTAGCGGATGCTTTTCTGCAAAAATTTGGAGGAGATTCCCTTTCCGAGATGCGGCGGAATTTCGACAACTATGTCAGACAAATTGACCAGTTCTGAAGTGGCCTCGAGCCCGGCTGCGGCGTCCGCCGAGGCGGTCACCGCGGCGCGCAAAATATTTTCCATCGTGAAGTACGGCGATCCAATTCTCGAAAAGCCGACTGGCGCAGTGAAAACGTTTGACGCGGAATTCGAGCAGCTTACCGAAGATATGTTTGCTTCCATGTATGCGGCGCAAGGGGTGGGCCTGGCTGCGCCGCAGATCGGCATGCCGCTGCGCGTGGCGGTCGTTGATGTAACAACCGGAAAAAATCCGGAAGCCAAAATCGTTCTTGCCAATCCGGAAATCATCCATGCCGAAGGCGAGGTTCGGGAGGAAGAGGGCTGTCTTTCCATTCCCGGGTTCCGTGGGTACGTGATGCGCCCGCAGTTCGTTACCGTGCGGGCGCAAAACGCAAAGGGCGAACCCTTTGAAATTCGCGGTGAAAATCTCCTGGCTCGGGCCTTCTGCCACGAAATCGATCACCTGAACGGCATTCTTTTCCTGCAACACCTCAGCATGCTCAAGCGCGACCTTATCCGGCGCAAAATCAAGAAGCTCAGGAAACAGGGCGAGTGGTAGGCTCTGAAACCGGCCGATTCTCCGCCTATAGATTGCAGAGGGTATGCATGCGAGTGATTTTCTGTGGCACGCCGCTGTTTGCGGTTCCTACACTGAAGCACCTCCTCGCAGAAACTGATTTTCAGGTCATCGGTGCAATCACGCAGCCTGACCGTGCCCGAGGTCGCGGCCTGGGAGTCTCTTTCTCGCCAGTGAAGGAAACCGCGATTGCCGCGGGTATTCCCGTCCATCAACCGGAGAAAATCCGCGCGCTGGAAGTTCAGGAGCTATTGCAGAAGCTCGCCCCCGACGTCATGGTGATCATCGCGTACGGCCAAATCATCCCCGCGCGTCTTCTCACCGTCCCGAAACTCGGGTGGATTAATCTCCACGCTTCGCTGCTTCCGAAATATCGCGGGGCCGCGCCCATCAACTGGGCCATCGTGCATGGCGAAACCAGAACCGGGGTGACCACGATGCGTATCGACGCGGGCATGGATACCGGCGAAATCTTGCTGCAGAAGGAAATGGATATCGGCCCCGCCGAGACGGCTCCCGAGCTCGCCGCACGCATGTCCGAGCTAGGCGCTCCGCTGATGGCGGAAACACTTCGCGGCGTGGCGGACGCCTCCATCGTTCCGCGCGCGCAGGCTCACGAATTTGCTTCGAATGCGCCAATGTTGAAAAAGGAAGATGGCCGCATCAACTGGACGCACACCTCGCAGGAAATTTTCAATCGCATCCGTGGTTTCGCGCCATGGCCGGGCGCGTATACCTCCTTCCGTGGGCAGAGCTGCCACATTTGGGGCGAAGCGGCGTCAAATGAATTTAGGGAACCGGACGCGGATTCGGCTCAGAGCGGCGATCCCGGGTCTTTGCTCGTTCGGCGGGATGAAGTGATGGTGCGTTGCGGCGGCACAACCTTTTTGCGCCTGGTGGCCGTCAAACTCGAAGGACGCAAGCGAGTCAGCTTGGCGGAATTTGTGAATGGCGCGCGGTTGCTTCCGGGAGAACGCTTTGGACAAGCGTAGTTTGCGCGCGGTCCGGCGCTCAGGCATACTTGAAAATTGACCCACGCATGAAAGAGATATTTGCCTCAGGAGTTCGCACCCCATGAACAGTTTGAAATTATCCCGCGCGCGTCGAGGTTTGCAGGTTCGCGCGTGCCAATTCATTCGTCTTGCCGCCTGCTGGGCGCTTGCCGCGCAACTTGCGGGGCTGCCTCTCGCATCGGCTGGAGGCGACACACCCTCTCCTGCGCCTGCCGAAAAGCTCGCAGCAAAACCCGTAAGCGACCCGGTCATGAAGGTGATGCAGACTGAACTTGCCCGAGCATCTTCGGACTTGGGGAAAACGGACTCGCCGCCTTATTTTATGAGTTACACGGTTTACGACCAGAACCTCATCGTACTGGTCGGCGCCTATGGCAGCTTGCTCACGGATGCTTCGCTGCAGCGGCGTCAAGCGGATGTGACGATGCGCGTGGGCAGTCCGGCACTGGACAACACGCACGGCCAGAGCCGGGCCACCGGAATGAGCTCAGGCAGTTTGCCGCTGGGGGACGAGCAGGACGCCATCGCGCGAGTGCTTTGGCAGTTGTCGGACCGCGAATACAAACGTGCTGCGCCCGCTTTTCTTAACGTGAGAACCAACACCGCCGTGCGGGCCGAAGAAGAAGACAAGTCTCCCGATTTTTCCAAGGAAGCGGCGCAAACCCATACAGGCAGTGAAGGCGCGCCGGCGGCGTTCGATCGTGAGGCTTGGGAAGGCGAAGTTCGCCGGTTGTCAGCTGGGTTCCGCAAGTATCGCGAAGTTAATTTCGCGACCGTGGTTCTGCAGGTGACGGATTCCGACTCTCGCATGGTGTCCAGCGAAGGCAGCGCCATTCAGACGCCCAGCGCTTCCACGCGGCTCATCATGGAAGCGCAAACCCGCGCCGATGACGGCATGGATTTGCTCCGCGTAGAAACTTTTCAGGCTCCTTCCGCGAGTGGGCTGCCCGGCGAAGCGGACCTCGCTGCCAAGATCGCCAAAATGGCCGACGACTTGAAGGCTCTCAAAAATGCTCCCGCGGCGGAGCCTTCTGATGGTCCCGCGCTGCTGAGCGGACGAGCCGCGGCAGTTTTCTTTCATGAAGTGCTGGGACACCGGCTGGAAGGACACCGCCAGCGCGATGAAGACGAAGGCCAGACTTTTACCAAAAAGGTGGGCCAGGAAGTCTTACCGAAATTCCTCAGCGTAGCCGACGATCCCACCATCCACGAACTTGCAGGCGTGAAGCTGGCAGGTTCCTATGACTTTGACAACGAGGGCGTTCCTGCGCAGCGCGTGGAGGTCATCCAGGACGGGGTGCTGAGAAATTTCCTGATGTCTCGAATGCCCATCAAGGATTTTGGCAAGTCGAACGGCCACGGGCGCAATCAGCCAGGTCTCATGCCCACGGGCCGCCAAGGCAATTTGATCGTTACTTCGACGCAAAGCGTTCCGGAATCCGAGATGCGCCAAAAGCTGATCGATGAAGTGAAAAAACAAAACAAGCCTTATGGCCTGTATTTCGACGACATCCAGGGAGGTTTCACGCTCACGACACGTTCGCTCCCGCAAGCCTTCCAGGTGCTTCCAGTGATTGTCTACAAAGTTTACGCGGACGGCCGCCCCGACGAGCTCGTCCGCGGGGTGGATATTGTCGGTACGCCGCTCGCGGCTCTGACACGCATCCTGTTGACTGGCGACAAGCAGCACGTGTTCAACGGCATTTGCGGGGCGGAAAGTGGCCAGGTACCGGTCTCAGCGGTGGCCCCAGCGATGCTTTTTTCAGAAATGGAAGTTCAGAAGCGCCAGCATTCGCACGATCGGCCGCCCATTTTGCCTCCGCCCGGATTTGAAAACACTTCACCGATAAAAACCGCGTCGAAAGACGCGCAACCCAAGACGGAGGTGAAGCCATGAAATCTCAGCGGACAATTACGGCGGCATTTCTGGCGGCTTCGCTGCTTTTCGGGGTGGCGCGCCTCCGCGCCTCGACGCATGCTTCCGGCTCGAAGAATTATCGTGCAGAACCGGCCGCCTCGGACGCCGCGTTGCCACATCCCGCCGCGGCTGGCGATGCCCTGCTGGAAGCGCTTCTCACCGAGCTGGATCGGTCCAAAGCCGAGCTTAAGATCGATCAAGTCCAGGCGCCTTATTACATCGAATACCGTGTAAACGACGTCGACGACTATGACGCTGAAGCGGCATTTGGCGCGCTCCGCGAAAATCAACGCGTGCACCTGCGCATCCTTCGGGTCGTCGTTCGCGTCGGGGACTACAAACAGGACAGCTATTTTGGCCAGGGCATGGGCGAAACCAATATTCTCCCGCTCGACAATGACCCCATCGCGCTTCGCCACCAGATCTGGCTGACGACCGATGAAGCCTACAAAGCCGCCGGCCAGGCCCTGGCGGACAAACAAGCGGAATTGAAGCGCTTCAGTACAGACCCCAATCCCGTCAACGATTTTTCCAAAGAGCCAGTCGTTACGGCACTCAAACCTATCGTCTCACTCAAAATCGATGAAGCAGCCTGGGGCAAAACGCTCGCGGATATTACAAATCTTTATCGTCAGTATCCCGAGATTCAAGCGGTCAGTGCCTCTGCACGTTTTTCCGCAATCAATGAGTATTTCGTGGATTCCGAAGGCACGATAACTCGCACTGGAAAGACCACGTACAACCTGCAACTGAACGGCTCCGCGCAGGCCGAAGACGGCATGCGCGTCAGCCGTAATCCGTACTGGATGGTCGGCCGCTTGGAAGAACTTCCCACACGCGCAAAATTGCTCGGCGAGGTGAAACAGGCTCTCGAAACCGTAGTTGCCCTGCGTAAAGCTCCCATCGTGGAAGAGGAGTATCGCGGTCCTGTACTCTTTGCTCCGGATGCCGCGAATGACGTGATCGCCTCGCTTGTCGGTTCTAACGTTGTAGGCCGCAAGCCGCAACCTGGGAAGCCAAACCGAACCGTCGGCGCATTTGCGACCAGCTACAAGACGCGAGTGCTGCCCGCATTTCTCAGCCTGATCGATGACCCGACTCTGAAAGACTTTGAGGGTCACAGCCTGGTCGGGAGCTATGACGTGGACAACGAAGGCGTCAAAGCTCAGCCGGTCAACGTGATTCAAAACGGGATGCTCGATAACTATTTGCTCGGCCGCGAGCCGGTTCGTGACTTTCCCACTTCGAACGGCCACGGCCGGGCGGCTCCAGGCTCCTTCCCTTCGCCCAGCCTTGGGGTGCTGCTACTGAAGAGCGCGGAAGCGCAATCGCCGGAGGCGCTCAGAAAAAAAATGATCGAGATGGTCAGCGCACAAGGGCAGCCATACGCCTATCGCGTCGAGACGCTCGGTCCCGGTAATTCTCCGCGGCTTTTGTATCGCATATACACGGACGGCCATGAGGAATTGGTCCGCGGTGCTGTCTTTAATGAACTTGACGTTCGCGCACTGCGCAGCAATCTTATCGCCGTCGGCAACGACCCGCTGGTCAGCAACCGCACCGGCGGCGTGCCCACGACCGTGATTTCCCCGTCGCTGCTCTTCGACGAACTCCAAGTCAAACGCGCCGACACGAGCAAAGACAAGCTGCCGGACTATCCGCCGCCGCCGCTGAACAAGTAAAAACGCTTCCCGTCACCGGGCTTGCGGTTTTACACTTAAAACAGAGACCTGAGTACGGCCAACTCCTATGACGCTCAGAGAACGACTGGAATGGGCAAGCCGCATGGCGCTGCTCGTATTCATTCTCGCCTCCGCGGCGTTCTTGAGCGCGATCACCGCCATGCGCATCGCCATTCACGGCCGCGAGGTGAATATGCCCAATCTCGTCGGCAAGAATGTTACGGAAGCCAACGGGTTGTTGCGCTCCCGCGGACTCGTACTTCGCGTCGCTGACCGCATCTACAGCGAACTGCCAATCAACGTTGTGGTGCGTCAAAGCCCGCCGCCCGGCATGCTGATGAAGGTTTCGCAGCAAGCGCATGTGGTGCTTAGCCTCGGTCAGCGCCAGTTGCAGATTCCTCTCTTGGAGGGAAACTCGCTGCGCGCGTCGCGGATCGAGTTGCTGCGCGCGGGCCTCCAAGTGGGAGAAGTTTCCGGCATCACCATGCCCGATGAGCCGGCGGACACCGTCATTCTTCAAACTCCGCGTCCAGGCGCCGGGGCCGCAACTCCGCGCGTCGACGTGCTCGTTTCGGATGGCCCGCGCGAAACCTCCTTCGTTATGCCGCATCTCGTGGGGCTCAGCGAAAACGACGCCCAGCACCGCCTGGATGTAGCGGGCCTGCGCCGCAAGGTCAACTATGTCGCCGCGCCGCAGTGGCCGCACGGCGCCGTGATCGACCAGACTCCGCTGGCCGGGCGGCGCATCACGACGTCGATCACCATCGAACTCACCGTCGCCAATTGATTCGTTCCAGAACGAAAAACTGTTTCTAGTGTGCTCGGCGCTCTCAAAACTGCGCGCGAGAGGGGGAAGAACTGTGGAAAACACGAACACAATCGCAACGAAGAATAGTCAACCTTTGGAAGAAGGTACATTTGTCAAAATCAACGGGATCCCTCAATGGCTGACGATTCGCGGAAGTGATTACCGCAATCCTGCCCTGCTCATCCTTAGCGGCGCAGGGTCTGCCCTCAGCCGCATGGCCCCTTTTTTCGCGCCCTGGGAGCAGGAGTTTACGCTCGTCCAGTGGGACCAGCCAGGCGCCGGTGCGACGCATGGCAAGAACGGCGAAGGGGAAACAGGCCCATTGACGCTGGATCGCATTACGGCCGACGCAATTACCGTCGCCGAGTTCGTGCGCCAACGCCTGCGCCCTGAGAAAATCGCGGTGCTCGGCATTTCTGGAGGTTCGATCATCGGCCTCAAAGCTCTTAAGCAGCGGCCTGAACTTTTTTCCGCATATGTTGGAACGGGGCAGGGCGTGAATTGGCTGCGTCAGGAGCAGATCGGCTACATCATGGTTCTTGAGCAAGCTCGAGCTGCAGGTGATCAAGGTGCAATCGCGGAGCTTGAAATGATCGGCGCGCCTCCATACAAAGATGCCGCGACCGACGCGATCAAATCGAAATATTGCGGCAGGCTCACTCCTACCGAGCAAGCTTTTCTCGCGTCGCTCGATCCGGCGATAATGGCGGCGGTGCGAACTCCTCCAGCCGGCGCGAGCTGGGTCGCGCAGGGCTTGGCGGTCGTGGATCCACGAGCCACGGCGATGGCCGCTTACGAAAAGTTGCGCGGCGAGATCCTCGACTTCGACGCGTACCAGATGAGCATGTCCTTTGATGTGCCGATGTTTTTTTTCCAAGGCGACCGTGACGCATACACAGTCACGTCCGAGGTTGAAGCTTACGCCGCCAAAATCCAAGCACCGCAAAAGCTCTTCGTACACATCCCAGGCGGAGGCCACTCAGCTTTCTTCCTCCGGGACGTGTTCCTCGGCCTTCTAACCAATCACGTCCGGCAAGTATTAACCCGCCGCGGCGGAATATAGCGCTCGAGGCGGATTCGGAACAAGCCTGAGCGAAGAAGACCAGTCTGCCACGCCGGAAAGTAGTGCTCGGCCTCTGCGGGAAATACCTACGGGTTTACCGCCCGTAGACCAATACGCGAAATGTACCTGGAATTGCCGCTCCCCTGGGGTGGGGCCGCTCAGCAGTAGGTGCGGGTGGCGGAGCAAAGTCCGCCGTGTCCACGAATACATTGTGAGTCTTCGCGTCGAGGCCCATCGTTTTTGCGCCGAGTTCTGTCTTGATGGTTTCGGTTTCGCTGAATTTGTCGGGCGTGTCTTCGTGGAATACGTGCACGTTGCCCTCGCGGGTGGAGACGAAGATCAAGCCGGTCTCGGGCTCGTAAGCGGCGGCATCCACGCCTGCGGTGATCGGGAAAGACTGTATGACTTTTCCGCTCTCGGAATCGAGCACGACGAGCCTCTGCGGATCGCGGCCCGCGCTGAACAAGCGATGATGCTGCACGTCGATGGCAAGTGCCGTGGGTCCGCCGGCAGGCGCGACGGGCCAGCGCGACTTGATCTTCAGAGACTGGGAGTCCACGGCAACGAGTTCATTCTTATCTTCGAGGTTGATGTAAACCGTTCCCTTGCCATCGGCGACCGCAAACTCCGGGCCGCCACCCAGCTCGATCGTTCCCACCACGCTGCCGCTCTTGGCGTCGATGACCGTCGAATTGTGGGGATCGCCATCCATCACGAACACGCGCTTCGAAAAGGGATCGTAAATCACGCAGTCGGCGTCTTTGTCTGCCTTTGCTTCACCCGTCACCTTGAGGCTCTTCAAATCGAAAATGATTACCTTGCCTTGAGCGCCGTCACTGATAAAGCCGCGGCCAAACTCGCTCGCCACGGCGACTCCGTGATCTTGCTTCAAGCCGGTGATGTTGCCGATGAGAGCGTTGCTGTCGGCGTCGAGCACCTTAACTTCGGTGCCATGCGAAACATAAACGCGGCGCGCAGCGGAATCGACCGTGATGTAATCGAAGTACTCGCGAGTGCTTCCCTCCGCCGCGCCGAAACTGTATTTCTTCAAGAGATGATAGCTGCCGGTAGCCGCCGTGCAAATGGAAACCGCACCGATCACGATCAAAATCAAGCCGCTCGAAAGACGTCCAATGCCATGACGATAAGACTTCATGCGACCTCCGTTGTGATGCAAAGCATTTCCGCCGCTCTCTGTTTGCCGGGCCGACCTGTTCAGAAAAATTGTGCCCTTGTCTCCGGGAGAAGACTATCGTCTTAAGTCTAAACACAAGATAAATGGAGGTGAGCTCGGGAGCCTTCCCCATGCGGGAAATTCTTCGGGTCATTGCGTAAGTTCAATTGAGTCAGGAAAATCAAAAGCGCCCCAAAATGACTCACGCATACCATGAAGCTTGAAAATCAGTCCGATAAACTCTCATCCCAACGGTCCTGCAGACTCAAAGATGCGCTTTACGCCTCCGCGCAGGAGGTAGAAGAGCAGCGCACCGGCAATCGCAACCCCTACTCCGCCCTCAACAAAATGTCCGAGGCAAATGTTGACCACATTTCCCAAAACTTGAGTCGCAATGACCGCCACGGCTAGCCGCCATCCCCAAATTCTGTGTTGGAACCAATTGAAGCCGGCAACGGCAAGCGTGCCTCCGAGCAGGAGGAACGGGATTCCCATCATTTTTCCGAGCGGCGCAAGCTCACGGTAAGCACGCGGATTAAGCTTCCACATTCGGTCAAGAGCAGTACCCGGCCAGACCAGCGTCACCCCAGCAAGCGCCGCCATAGCAGCGCCGAACAACAAAAAAATGCCTACTGCCGTGAAACCACGCGGACGTCCGGTAGCCTGAGGCTGGCTTGGAGGATTCATGCGCAGACTAGAGGCGGAAATTCAAACTTTGTTGCGCCAGCTGAACTTCCGCTAATCCTCCAGTGTTGGCAGGCCCTGGAGCGTTTGAGTCGCCCTGGGCCGATTGAGCACGGGGTCGTCCTTGCGAATTTTTCCGTCGCGGAAAACCAGGACCCGCTTTGCGAACTGGGCGATGTCATGTTCGTGAGTCACAAGAACAATCGTCAGCCCCTTGTCGTTCAAGTTTTGGAAAATCTCCATGATTTCGACGGATGTCCGGCTGTCCAGATTTCCCGTCGGCTCGTCCGCCAGCAAGATGGATGGCCGGTTTACTAGCGCGCGTGCAATCGCCACTCGTTGCTGCTGTCCCCCGGACATCTGCGAAGGAAAATGCTGCGCGCGGTCTGCGAGCCCGACCATCGCCAATGCTTCCGCAGATCGCTTTTCGCGTTCGGCTTTGTCGATTTTCGTATACAACGTGGGCAGCTCCGTGTTTTCCAGAGCTGTCGTTCGCGCCAGGAGATTGAACCCCTGAAATACAAATCCGATTTTCTGATTGCGAATCAGCGCAAGAGCTCGCTTGTCGTGCTTCGAGACATCGCTGCCTTCGAGCAGATATCGTCCCGAGCTGGGACGGTCGAGACATCCAAGAATGTTCATGAAGGTCGACTTGCCGCTTCCGCTCGCCCCCATGATCGCTACAAATTCGCCGCGTCCAATAGCAAGGGTTACGCCGCGAAGCGCGTGCACCCGTGTTTCGCCAAGTTCATAATACTTGTGCAAATCTTCGACGCATATCACCGCGCGCGCCGCCGCGCCGCTCGGTATCTCTTGTATTTGATTGATTGCCGCCATCGATTCCCTGGATTCGTTTCAATCCTCTAGCCGTTACCGCCTGAGTGCGCCTGGAACCTGCGATTTCGGCGCCACGGACCGAATGATCACATCGTCCCCTTCTATTAGTTCTCCTCTGAGGACTGCCCGAACTTCCGTGTACGCATGATCTGTGATTCCCAGCGTAACCTTCACCGGCTCCATGGTGTTACCGGCGTGGAGCTTCCAAACAACTGCTGTATCCGTTTTCGGAACACGAGGCGGAGTCTGAGCGAGAGTAGCCGCCTGCGCCACATTGGCATCGCCGGCGCGATCCTCCGCAGCTTGCCTTTTTTCGCTACCTTCAATTCCGTACTGTCTGTAAATCGCCAGAATCTCCTCGGCCGTCATCGGAGGTTTGTAGCGCAATGCGGTGTTGGGCAGTTTTAAAGCGTTCTTCACCGTGTCGACGGGAATCGTCACGTACGCGGTCATTCCCGGGAACAACTTTAGCTCCGGATTCGCGAATTCGATGATCGTGTCGTAGGTGACCACGCTTTGCACCGTCGTGGCATTCATCCGTACCTGGCTCACCACTCCGTGAAACGTATCCTTCGGGAACGCATCGACCTTAAACGTCACCGGCTTTCCGATCTTGATGTTGCCGACGTCCGATTCGTCCGTCTTGGCGTATACCCACATCTTCTTGAGGTCTTGTGCAATCGTAAATATCGTGGGCGCTTGCAAGGAAGCTGCGACGGTTTGCCCGACGTCCACATTCCGAGCCACAACGGTCCCGTCGATCGGCGAGCGAATCACCGTATAATCCAAATTCGTTTGCGCCACCTCTACCGCCGCCTGTTTTTGACTGACCTGCGCCTGCGCCTGGGTGATATTTGCCGCCGCTCCGCCGACGGTGGCGTTGGCCGCGTCATAATTCGATTTCGCCAGGTCCAGTTGCTGCTCGCTCATCACGCCGTCTTTGGTCAACTTGACGGCGCGATCGTAATCCGCTTTGGTCTGCACCAATCCCGCCTTTGCTTTTTCGAGGTTGGCGCGCGCGGCCACCAGGTTGGCGCGAGCGTTTTCCAAATCCGCCGTGGCCTGCAGCAGCGCCCCTTTGAAAAGCGCGGGATCGATCAGTGCCACTACATCGCCCTTATGAACCCGCGAATTGAAATCGGCATTCAGCTTGGCAATCGTTCCCGAAACTTGCGAACCCACTTGAACGGTGATTACCGCGTTGATGGTTCCGGTGGCCTCTACCACGTCGTCGATCTCTCCGCGTTCCACTTTCGCAGTGAAATTTTGAACTTGCGGACTGCGGTTGAGTCCGAACGCTGCGAATAGTCCCGCGGCCACCAAGAATCCCGCTAAGATCAACCACCGGCCTTTTGCCTTCATCTATCGTCCCTGGAATTAAGATTTAGAAGATGGATCATTCGTACCGCAGCGCTTCAATGGGATCGAGTAAAGAAGCTTTCCGCGCTGGGTAATATCCAAAAAACACGCCGACCGCCACGGAGAACACCGCGGCAACCACGATCGATTCGAGCGACATCGCGATGGGCCAGCGCAACGTCTGTCCAACCAAATATGACCCGAAAATTCCGAAGAGCACTCCCGCAGCACCTCCCACCAGGCTCAGCATGATCGATTCGCCGAGGAACTGAAGCTGGATGGCTTCTTCGGTCGCTCCGACAGCAACTCGCACACCGATCTCGCGTGTACGTTCCGTTACGGAGACCAGCATCACGTTCATGATGCCGATCCCCCCGACAATCAAGGAGACTGACGCGATGGCGATCAGCAAAATCGTCAGTGTCTTGCTGGCGTCGAGTTGCGCCTGGATGATGTCCTCGGGATTGCGAATGTTGAAGTCATCCTCTTCTTCCGGACGCAAATGGTGGCGGTCCCGCAATACCGCCGTAGCTTCCTGCCCGGCCATTTTCACAGAGTCTTGCGATACCGCCGAGCAGAGAATGTCGTCGAGCCAGGTGATGCCCTTCAGTTTTTTCTGTGCCGTGGTGAAGGGGATGATGATGGTATCGTCTTGATCCTGCCCGGAGAGCGAAAGTCCCTTGGGCTGGAGAGTCGCCACTACTTTGCACGGCAGACTGTTTACGCGAATAACTCTCCCGACCGGGTCCTCGACACCAAACAACTGATCCCGGACGGTGCGGCCCAGCACGCAGACGTCCGCCGCCCGGTCCACGTCGTCCTGCGAAAATACGGCGCCTTGGTCCACGTACCAGCGTTTTATTTCAAAGTATTCAGGGGAGACTCCGCGGTACGAAGTGTGCCAGTTTTGATTGCCAAAAATCACTTGAACTGGATCGTCCACGTTTGGCGATACACTCTTGATCAGCGAAACCTGATTCTTGATGGCGATTGCGTCCGCGTAAACCAGCGTCTTGGTATCGTGGGTCCCTGTCCGCACACCGTTGACCGCGCGCCCTCCCGCTTCAATCCACACGAAGTTCTCGCCAAGATTGTTCAGTTGCTGCTCTACGCGCGCCTGCCCGGCTTTTCCGATTGCGACGACGCAGATGACTGCCGCGATCCCGATGGTAATCCCCAGGACCGTCAGCACGCTTCGCATCTTGTTTCGTAGCAGCGCCACCAGGGCGGAGCGAAAGAGGGCCGAGTAATTCATTGCGGCTCCTTGCAGCCAGGGAAACTCATCTCCGCACGGGTCCGAAGCATACCGCACTTTGTCCCGGGCCCGCTCATTTCGGAGCGCTGCCTTTCGGTCGATAGGGCACGCGAGCGACTCTTCATTTTGTTCTTCCTCTTGAAAGCGCGCACCCATCCGACAAGTTGCTCTTGGCCACGCGCGCGCAGATTACGAGGGGTCAACCCCACTGATATCTCTTCAGGCCGCATTCCTCCACGGATAGCATCCTCCCCGTGGTCACCTAAATCCAACATAAATGGGCTCAACCGTGTTTGGGATTGCCGAGGCTGCTAAATTTTCAGTCAGACACTCAAGGAATTATCTTTCCACTTGCTAAAAAGCCACTATACTGCGCGGCATGATCCTGCCAAAAGGAAACTTCCTCATCCGAAAAAATGGATTTGTCTCAGCGTTGTTCGTGAGTTCGCTGGTCCTGTTTGCTGGACATTTTTATCTGTACGGCCAGGATAAATCGGAGTTCCCGGACGGCTATGACGCAGTGCAAGCCGCGCCCGATACCCACAAAGTCATTTTCGAGAACGCGTTGGTTCGCGTGCTTGAAGTAACCGTGCCTCCTCCAGGCACGACCATCCCTATGCACCACCACCGTTGGCCGAGTTTCTTTCTGGATTGGGGCACCGGCGGCGCGACCCCGCACATTCGCTATCATCACGGGGACGGTACCGTTACGGATCAACCCAGCAGGAGATTGCCAGTTCATCCCGGCGCATGGAGCGTACAGTGGATGAAACCGGAGCCTATGCATGCCATTGAAGTTGTGGAGAAACCAAAGACTGCCGCGACTGTTCCAGAGGGACCTCCCAGCCTTCGGATTGAAATCAAATGCCACCCATGAGGGGCGATCATTTCTTCGTTGGACAGTCGAGAGCTCTTCGATCCAGATTTTGCGGAACAGTTTATGACACGACAGAACGGCCCGTGATAAGGTTCGTCGGGCGGATTTTCCCATTGGAGGGAGAGGTATGCGGAGACGCGCGTTCATGAACGTTGCTGCTGGCGCTGCGGCAGCCTTGACATGCAATCCCTTGACGTTTGCCGAGGAGCACCAACAGAAAAGTCCAGTTCTCTATCCCGATCCGGCGGTGGAAGTTGTGGACCCGCGCTTCGCGAAATACAAGGTTAACAACGCCGCAGTCGAGCGCCTATACACCGGAGCGCGCTGGGCGGAAGGTCCCGTCTGGTTTGGCGACGGCCGGTACCTGCTGTTCAGCGACATCCCCAACAACCGCATGCTGCGATGGCTCGAGGACACCGGGGAGGTCAGCGTCTTCCGCAGCCCTTCGAACTACAGCAACGGCAATTTCCAGGACCGGCTGGGCAGGCTGCTCACCTGCGAACACGACACGCGCCGCCTCACCCGAACCGAACACGACGGCACAATCACCGTGCTGATGGACAACTATCAAGGCAAAAAACTCAATGCGCCCAATGATCTGGTTGTGCATTCGGACGGTGCCATCTGGTTCACCGATCCCGGCTACGGCATCATGTCGAATTACGAAGGGCACAAAGCATCCTTCGAACTTCCTGCAAGTGTTTACCGGCTCGATCCGAAAACGCGTGAGGTAAGCGTCGTCGCCAGCGACCTGGATAAGCCAAACGGACTGTGCTTCTCGCCCGACGAGAAACTCCTCTACATCGTGGACTCTGGAGCTCCAAAGCATCCCAGCGACCCACGCCCCATTCGCGTCTATGACGTCGTGGATGGCGTGCGGCTGAAGAATGGCCGCATGTTCGTGAATATGTCGCCCGGCTCATCCGATGGGATCCGCTGCGACGTGGACGGCAACGTCTGGTCCGCTGCCGGGTGGGTTGGTGAAAATTACAACGGTGTCCACGTTTTCGCGCCGGACGGCACACTCATCGGCAAAATTCACCTTCCCGAAACGTGCGCGAACCTGTGCTTCGGCGGCGCAAAGAAAAACCGGCTGTTCATGACCGCGAGCCAGTCTCTCTATTCGTTGTATGTCGGGACGGAAGGCGCACAAACACCTTGACGACTCACGTTTCCCATGCGGTTTCCTCCGCTTGACTGCTCAGCAGCTCAGTTTCTCTCTGGCTCAGTGTTTCCTGCTCGTGCTCGCGGGGCGGCTTGAACCTACGTTACTTCCGACGCTAGCACCTATCCCCCAAATGGCGCTTTGCAATAAACCACCACGAAAGATGTCCGGCTTCGATAGCAGGCAAGGGGAAAAGGATTTGAGCCGCCCACCCCTGGCGAATTGACCGTCTCACGTGGGCGCGTTCTCGCGCCCGCGCGACCTCATGAAAACAAGAGGCCGGAATCCGCCGCCTGCGCTGTCTCACAAGTCTGGGTTCAGACGCGAGCTTCCTCCTTGGAGACAAGCGGGCGCCTCAGCTGACTTTGACGTGCTACCATCTCGCCCAGGGTAGAGGGCGGATGCCTTCCGTAGGCGAGAATTTCGGGCGCTATCGCATCGAGGAGGAGATCGGTGCGGGAGGCATGGGTGTCGTTTATCGTGCGTACGACGAAAAGCTGGAGCGCGAGCTCGCCATCAAGGTATTGAAGCCCGGCGCGCTCAACGACGAGGCGGCGCGCAAACGATTCCGCAATGAAGCTCTCGTTCTTTCGCGGCTGAATCATCCGTGCATTCAAACGATCCATGACTTTGAGAACTTCGACGGGCACGATTTCCTCGTCAGCGAACTCGTGCCGGGGGTGTCGCTTGACGCGCGCTTGCGATCCGCCGCGCTGCCGGAGAAGGAGATCGTGCATCTGGGGTTTCAGTTGGCGCAAGGCTTGTCTGCCGCGCATGCGGCGGGCGTGCTGCACCGCGACCTGAAACCCGCGAATTTGCGCGTGACGTCAGACGGGCGGCTGAAAATACTCGATTTTGGATTGGCCACTCTCTCGCGCGACGCGGCGCTGAACCTGAGCACCACGCTAACGATGGCCACTGCGCCCACCGGGATCGCCGGCACCCTGCCGTACATGTCGCCCGAGCAGTTGCTGGGAGAAGACGTCGATCACCGCAGCGACATCTATTCTGCCGGGGTGGTGTTATTCGAACTCGCGACACAGCAGTTGCCTTTCAGCGATTCGTTGGTTCCGAAGCTGACGAATGCCATTCTGCACCAGGCGCCGCCTGCTCCCGGGGCGTTAGCGCCGAAACTCTCAACCGAATTCGACCGCATCGTTCTCAAGTGCCTGGAAAAAGACCCCGAGCTTCGATATCAGTCGGCGAAGGAGCTGGCGACGGACCTGCGGCGGCTGGAAGCTAGGTCAAGCGGCGTAACGGCCGCGGCACCGCCGCGGAAACGGCCTCGGCAATGGCTCGTGCCGGCGATCGTTGCTGCCGTGGTCTGCGCCTTGATCGCGGCAGCACTGCTGTTGTGGCCGCGTCTCACGCGCAACCTGAGTGCGGGGCTCCCCGCCCTGCGTTGGGAGCGACTTACGAACTTTAATGATGCTGCCGAAATCCCCACGCTCTCGCGCGACGGCAAGCTGGTGGCATTTCTGCGCGGCCCAGGCAGTTTCGGAAGTTCTGCGAACCTTGGTCAAGTTTGGATCAAACCTGTGCCGGACGGCGAACCCTTGCAACTCACGAAAAGCGCCTTTAGAAAACAGACGATTAATTTCTCCCCGGACGGCAGCCGGGTGTACTTCACGCAATTAGAAAGTCAGTTTGCCTGGAACACCTACGAACTGCCGTTGCTGGGAGAGCACCAACCAAGGCTGTTAATGGCCAACGCCACGGGATTGAGCTGGATCGGTAGCGATCGCGTATTGTTCTCCGCTATCAAGACTGGCCTACACATGAAGCTGTCCACCTCGAATGCCAGCCGGACCGATGAGCGAGACATCTACGTTCCGCCCGACCACATGCAAGGGATGGTGCACCGCTCTGCCCGCTCGCCGGATGGCAAGTGGGTCTTGCTGGTGGAAATGGACAGCACTTGGTGGCGACGATGCCGGGTGGTGCCGTTCGACGGCTCAACCGCAGGTTGGCAAGTGGGGCCGGAGGGTTCGTGTACCTGGGCCCAGTGGTCTCCCGACGGGAAATGGATGTACTTCACCGTGGATACTTGGACGGCCGGTTTTCACGTCTGGCGGCAACGCTTCCCCGACGGCCTACCTCAGCAGCTGACGCCATCCGGCGCGAGCGAAGAAGAAGGGCTCGCGATGATGCCTGATGGCAAATCGTTTATCACCACCGCAGGCACACAACAGTCCGCAATCTGGCTGCATGACGAAAAGACAGGCGAAAAGCAAATCACCTCAGAGGGTTACTCGTTTTTCCCGACTCTGTCACCGGATGGCAAGAAGGTCTATTGCTTGCGGCGGGTTACGGGCTCTCGCTCATACTTCAGCGGCGAGTTGTGGGTTTCCGACGTCGCGACAGGAGCCGCGGAACGCCTCTTTGGGGGTTTAGTGCTCACGCATTTCTCAATATCACAGGATGGGAAAAAAGTGGTCTTCGCGACAGAACAGGGCCAGGCTCGATCGGGGATCTGGGTCGGCTGGCTTGACGGCACACAGCCGCCGCGACAACTTACGTTCGGGGGCGAATATCGCGCTTTTTTCCGCAGACCGGGGCAGATCGTGTATCAGGGCACTCAAACTTCGCCGAAGATCATGAGTATCAACGAAGACGGCAGCGGCCAGGCAGCGGTCTCGGATCTTGACATCATGCAGTTGCAAAGCGTTTCGCCTGACGGACACTGGGCTATCGTGGGCGTGACGCCCCCCGGTGGGCACGGCGACAGGAACGTGATGGTTGTAGCTGTGCCGCTTGAGGGCGGTGCACCAATCACGGAATGTGATCACTGCAGCTTCGGGTTCGGCAGCACACGCTCCTCGGCGCCGCTGTTCTCGTGGAGTATTGACGGAAAATGGGTGTACGTTTCTCTGCGATATTTTCCGTTCGGCTCATCAAAGACAGCGATGATACCCATCAAGTCCGGCGGCGCGCCTCCCAGCTTTGCGAGAGGCTTCGCCAGTGAAGCCGATTTCGCTCGCATCCCGGGCGCGCATTTGATTGAACAGAACGACGTATCTTCAGGCATTTCGCCGAGCTACTTTGTCAGTACGCTCCGTTCGGCGAAAGCCAACCTCTTCCGTATCTATCTCGAGCAATGAGAGCCCCGCTTTGGGGAGTGCGGCCAACGCATCCTGAGATTGGGCGTTTTGCATGATAAATAGTTGTTTCTGTCGAACGCCTGCACGCTGCACTGTGGGATGGACCTGACGTGTACGTGCTTGTAGAATTGCGTGCATGAAAAAAGCGCAATCCCGCAAGGGCGGTTCGGCCGCCAAAGGCAAAGGCGCTCCGAAAAGCGTTGACGACTATCTTGCCGGTGTCCCGCAGCCTGCCCGCGGTACTTTGAACAAGATTCGCGCGACGATTCGGTCTGCCGCACCTCCGGAGGCCACCGAAGTCATCAGCTATGGGATGCCGGCGTTTAAACACAACGCAGTGCTGATATGGTTCGCCGCGTTTTCAGATCATTGCAGTTTGTTCCCGACTGCGGCAGTGATCGAAAAGTTCAAGAACGAACTCAAAGGCTACACTATCTCGAAAGGGACTATCCAATTTCCAACGGACAAACCGCTGCCTGCTGCGCTAGTTAAGAAAATGGTGAAAGCGCGGGTGGCACAGATCGAAAGCAAGCAACGGCGCTGATCGGCGTGAGCGAGACCGAAGAGTGAAGTGGTGTACCTACCTTACCAGCGGGCTCGTACGCCTGAAACTCGCCAGCACAATGAATTCTTGCAATTCAAAGCAGTTGGTGCCAATTTACACCCATGCAAGCACAACTGAACCGTCGTGATTTTCTACTCGGGGCAGAGGCGATCCTGCTGGCTTCCGTCCTGAATCGCGCCTATGCGGGTGTCCCGCCTGAAAAAGTGGCCGTCGACGAGGACTACTGGAAGAAGATCCGAAGCGCATATACCGCCGATCCAAAGATCCTCAATCTCAACAACGGTGGGGTCGCGCCAGCGCCGGCTTCGGTGTTGGAAGCCGAGATCGAAGCGATACGTTATAGCAACCAGGCTCCCAGCTATCGCATGTGGCGCGACCTAGAGCCGAAGATCGAAGACGTGCGGATAAAGCTCGCCAGTATGTGGAACGCAGATCCGGAATGCATCGCCATTACACGGAACGCCAGCGAATCGCTGCAGATCGCGCAATTTGGCATCGACCTTGCGCCCGGCGACGAAGTGCTGACCACCAGCCAGGACTATCCGCGGATGATCACCACGTGGCAGCAGCGTGAGCGCCGCGAAAAGATTGTGCTCAAGCAACTGGACTTTGCAGTGCCCGTGAATAATCCCGTTGATTTAGTGCGGCTGTACGAGCAGGCCATCACGCCCCGCACCAAAGTCATTCACGTGTCGCATGTGGTCTTTCTGACAGGTCAGATATTCCCCATCAAGGAAATCTGCGCGCTGGCGCGCCAGCGGGGCATCGTTAGCATTGTGGATGGGGCCCACGCCTTTGCGCACGTGCCCTTCCAATTCTCCGATGTGGATTGCGATTTCTACGGCTCCAGTTTGCACAAGTGGCTATCAGCCCCCGTGGGAACGGGCATGTTGTACGTGCGTAAGGACCGCATCGAAAAACACTGGGCACTGATGGCTGCGCCGCCCTCGATGGACAAAAATATCCGCAAGTTCGAAGAAATCGGAACTCATCCCGCCGCTATGCACAATGCCATTTTGCAAGCGCTGGAGTTCCACGAACAAATAGGCGCCGAGCGAAAATTTACGCGTCTTAAGTACCTGAAGAACCGCTGGGCCGAACGCCTGGCTAAAGTTCCTGGCGCCCGAGTGCTGGTCAATCTGGATCCCAATCTGTCCGGCGCCTTCGGCACGATCCACTTCGAAACCATGGATCCCGGGAAGCTCGGCGATGCACTGCTGTCCAAGTACAACATCTTCGTTACTCCTATCTCGTCACCCAGCTTCAGCGGCATTCGCGTCAGCTCGAATGTCTACACCTCAACTGCGGAGATCGATCGATTCTGCGAAGCTGTGGAAGCAATTGTCCCTCGCGCCTAGAGTTGCGGCGATTGCTCCACTTTGCTCCGGCTGAAAGACCAGCGGCAGAATGGAAACGTTCCTTCAAGACTTGCGCTACGGGCTTCGCATGCTGGCGAAGTCGCCGGGATTCGCGGCGATTGCGATTTTGACGCTGGCGTTGGGTATTGGCGCGAATACGGCGTTATTTTCGGTAGTCAACGGGGTGCTGCTGACTCCCCTTGCGTACCCGAAATCAGGCGAACTCGTCGCCATTTATGGAAAGACTCCTGGATTCGATCAAGCGCCGATCAACTACCCGAATTTCATCGATTGGCAGCGCGGCACGCATACGTTTTCGTCGATGGCCATCTACCGCAACCAGGATTACAACTTCACCGGCAAGGACGAAGCGGAACGGCTGAGCGGTTACATGATTTCCGCTGGCTTTTTTTCCACGCTTGGCACAACGCCGATTCTTGGACGAAACTTCCGCGCTGATGACGATGTCGCGGGCGCCGCCCCTGTGGTGATTCTGGGCGGAAGCTTCTGGAATAGGAGATTCGGCTCCTCGCTCGAGATCCTCGGGAAATCGATCATCCTGAATGGCACGTCTTATACGATCGTAGGCGTGATTCCGGCGAGCTTTGCCTTCTATGGGCGCGACCGGGACGTCTACACACCCATCGGCCAATGGACCGAAACGAATTTTCGCGATCGCCGCGTGGACGTGAGCTCGCACGGGATTGGGCGCCTGAAGCCGGGCGTGACACTTTCACAGGCGAAAGCAGATATGGATGGCATCGCACAAAATCTCGCTAAGGCCTACGCGGAGGCCGATAAGAACGTAGGAATCACTCTTGTTTCCCTGAAAGAGGACATTGTCGGGAATGTCCAGCCGTTCCTGATCGTGCTTCTCGCGGCGGTCGGTTTCTTGCTTCTGATTGCGTGCGCGAATGTCGCCAATTTACTTCTGGCTCGCTCGATGGGCCGCTCTCGCGAATTCGCGATTCGCGCGTCGCTGGGCGCGAGCCACGTGCGCGTCATGCGCCAGCTTCTCACCGAAAGCATTCTGCTTGCAGGGATGGGCGGCGCACTGGGACTTTTGCTCGCCTTTTGGGGCACCAAAGCGGTGCTCGGCACTTTGCCTGGTGCTTTGCCGCGCGCCAACGAAGTCTCTCTCGACTCACGCGTCCTTCTCTTTACGATAGCGCTGTCTCTCTTTGCCGGAATTGTTTTTGGCCTCGCTCCCGCGCTGAAAACTTCCCGCGTGGAGCTGCAGGAGATACTCAAGGAGAGCGGCCGCGGTTTGAGCGGTTCCCGTCACCGGCTGCAAGGAATTTTTGTCGCCGTCGAGGTAGCCCTGTCTTTGGTATTGCTGGTCGGCGCCGGATTGATGGTGCGCAGTCTCGCGGCACTTTGGCGCGTGAATCCAGGCTTCAATCCCCGCCACGCGATCACTTTCAGCTTGTCGCTGCCGGGCGGAGCCGCAACCAGCTCCGCAGAAACGCGAGCGCGGTTGCGACACTTCGACGAGAGAATGCACGGCGTCTCCGGCGTGCAAGCCGTTTCCGTCACGCTCGGCTCTCGGCCGATGATTCATAATTCGTCTCTGCCTTTCTGGATTGAAGGCCAGGCAAAGCCTGCCAACTTCCAGGAGATGCCCCAGGCAATGTTTTATCTCGTGGAAGCCGGCTTCCAGCAAGCCATGGGGGTCACACTCGAGCGCGGGCGCTTTATCATGTCGCAGGACGACGAGCACGCGCCGGTGGTCGTGGATATTGACGACGTTTTCGCGCGCGCCTATTTCCCGCAGGAAAACCCCATCGGCAAGCACATCCATCTCGCGGGCTTCAACGTGCAAGCCGAAATCGTCGGCGTGGTTGGCCACGTAAAACAGTGGGGGCTCGACGCCGATGCGAAATCAGCGATAGAGGCGCAGTTCGATTATCCGTTCATGCAGCTTCCCGAGAAGCTGATGCCGCTGGCGGCGGATGCTGTGGCCGTCGTGCTGCGCACCGAAAGCGATCCCACCGCCGTCATGGGCTCGGTGCGCCGCGCCGTCGGGGAAATCGATCCTCGCGAAGTGATTTACAACGTACAAACGATGGACGAAGTCGTCTCCAATTCGTTTGCTGCTCGAAGGCTCTCGATGATTCTTCTCGGTGTGTTCGCCGCGCTCGCGCTGGTGCTCGCGTGCGTCGGGATCTACGGCGTAATTTCGTTTCTGGTCGGCCAGCGCACTCACGAGATTGGAGTGCGTATGGCTCTGGGCGCGCAACGCAACGATGTGTTGCGCCTAGTGATCGGGCACGGGGCAGGGATGGCGCTGATTGGCGTCGCGGTCGGCGTCGGCGCCGCGCTGGGACTGACGCGGCTCATGGCCAACCAGCTCTTCGGCGTAAGTGCGCATGACCCGCTGACCTTTGCCGGTGTCGCGATGTTGCTGATACTCGTGGCCGTCGCGGCGTGTTATATCCCCGCTCGGCGTGCCCTGCGGGTCGATCCAATCATCGCTCTGCGACACGAATAGTCCTTCGCGCAGATAACGCGCAACTCTGCCTCGGAATAACCTTGCACAAACATGTGGTGCAGCGCGGATAGCTCAGGCGATGGTGAAGACCCTCGCAGCATCTCTTCAAGCTGCATCCCCTTTTTCACGCTCTATATTCATCAGCGCCCCGATGGAGACAAATTGGAATCCCCTGGTGTGCCCAGCGCTGAGAATCTGCGGTAAAGCCTCTATGCTCCGCGAGGGGTCCGAAATTCCGTCGTGAAGAATGGCAATCGTCCCCGGGCGCAGATTCTTCTTAATTAGCCACCGGATGTACCAGACCGGCGGGTGCCAGGGGTCGTGAGGGTAAGCGCAACCAAGCACGCACTCGTACCCGCGCGCCCGCGCAAGCCGCAGTTGCCTCGACCAAGCCACACCGCCTGGCGGACGAAACAGTTTCGGTCCTCCCGCAATGCCGATTGCCTCCTCAGTCTGCTCTAGTTTTCCGAGAAACTCGGCATCTGAGTGGAGCAAAATAGAACCATCTCGGATGTAATGGTTGCCAATCTCATGCCCGGCAGCCTTGATACGCGAAACCACATCCGGATACCGCGCTGCCCTCTCCCCTATGAGAAAGAAGGTAGCCTTTGTGCCATGCCGCTCAAGAATCTCCAGAACCTTCGGTGTAAATGTTGGATGTGGCCCATCGTCAAAGGACAGCGCAACCAGCGGCCGCTGAGTCCGAACTCGATAAATGAGGTTGGGCGTAACGCGCTCCAGAAAACTCAAAGCCGCTAGTGGCTCTACTAGAAACACCACCAACCCCACTCCGAGAAGCACACCGCCCGCCAACACAACCGCCATCATGTCCCCGCCCCAAGCCGCAGGATCGTCGAACGCTCATAATCTCTGCGAACGGTTTTTCCGGCACATTCGTCTGTCTGCGGGCTCATGGCAAAAAAAATAAAGTCAGGCCGAGATCGCCTATGTCCAGGCAGTTTAATTCCAAGGTGTGGAGCTGCTCAATATTAAATCGCAGCAAAAAGGACGTACCCAGTAGAAAGGAAGGAAGGGTTGGAAAGCCCGCACAACTTCCGCCGCTAAAGGAGAAAATCAAGACGAGAGATTTTAGAGACAATTGCTGAGGGGCATTGAAAAACAGTAAGTGAGAGGAAAGGAATCAGCCGACGCGATTTTGATTGAGCTTCTGAGCTTCGTCCAACCAGCGTTCTACAACTGGCAGGTATTGGGGGGCCGTCTCGAGAAATGTAACACCAGCACCCATGTTTTGCTGAGAGTAGACGATTTTCGATTTAGCTTCGAAGTAGGCGTCCCCCGCCGAAATTTTGACCAGCACCAGGGTTCCCACGGGGAACGGATTCATCATGTCCAAATAGCAGCCGTGAAGGCTCAACTCGCTGACGCGCGTGGCGATGCGCACGTCCGAGGCTTCTTCAATAAGCTCGGCGCTGGCGATGAACGTATACCTAGGTGTGCGACGTCGTTCTGCTCCCAATGATTTTCCTCCGAAACGATGCCCCGCTCTTATGATGGTACGACGGATTGAAGAAATGTTGTTCGCCAGTCACCCAAATCATAACTAGTTGAACCGAGGTCAAATAATGATCGCGAGCCTCCAATTGGCGGTGGGCGGAGAGAAAGGGTGGTTGAAGACCGAAAGGAGTTGGGTGGCTGTCAGGGAATCCTATTCCCCAGCAAGAGGCGCATTTCGAGGACGCCGCGGAAGCTGTTAGAGCTCGGCGAGGGTGATAGGATACCTGCCGCCGGAAGTGGATATGCGCGTTGGCCCCATGCGTGCGAGCGGGTTTAGCCGCGATCGAGACTCGCGCTAGCCTTCGGCAAAGAGGAAATTGTCCCCTATGAAAAAACTAATTCTCTTTCTTTTTGTTCTGCAAGGGCTGAATGCTCCGGTGCTTCTTGCGCAAGATGCGGCGGAGTGCAAAGCGGATAAAGGCGAGCGTCATGAGTTTGTGATTGCGAATTTCAAGACGGAGAGCGGCGTGACTTTGCCACAGGCACGGGTGGTATACGGAACGTATGGCAAATTGAACGTAGCCAAGGACAACGTAGTGCTCTTGCCATCGCACTATATGGCGAACTTCCACGGCTATGAATGGCTGATCGGAGCGGACAAAGCTCTCGACTCGTCGAAGCTTTTTCTCGTGGCGACGGAATTGTTTGGCAACGGGAACTCATCTTCACCGAGCAACACGCCTGAGCCTTATCACGGGCCGCGATTCCCGATCACCACTATCCGCGACAACGTGGAAGCGGTGCACCGGCTGCTCACCGAGGAGCTGAAGATCACGCACTTGCACGCGATTGTCGGATTTTCGATGGGAGCGCAGCAGGCGTTCCAGTGGGCGGTGAGCTACCCGGCTTTTGCGGATCGCATCGTAGCTACCTCAGGAACGGCGAAGACCTACGGTCACGGCATAGTTCGCCTGGAAAGCGAAATAACTGCGTTGACAACGGATCCGGTATTCGCGAACGGCGACTACAAGGAGCAGCCGAAGAAGGGGATCGAGGCCTTTGCGATTGTCTGGACAGCCTGGCTTTTTTCGCAGGAGTGGTGGCGGAAAGAGATGTGGAGGGAGGGAGCGAAGCCAGGCACAACCTTCGAGAGCTTTGTCAACGACTTGAAGACGAATTTTATTCCGGGGGCGGACGCGAACAATTTGATTTTACAGATGCGGACTTGGGAGAAGCATGACGTGGGAACCACGCCGGGATTTGGCGGAGACGTGGAGAAAGCGCTTGGGTCGATCAAGGTTCCGTTTTTGTACATGCCGTCGGAGACGGATTTGTATTTCCCGGTGAGCGACGCGAAATACGAGACGGGTTTTATGAACACGGTGACGCTGATGCCGATTCCGTCGTTATGGGGACACCCCGCGGGCGCGGCGGCTGATCCAGCGGACGCTAAATTCTTGAACGACACGATCGGCAAATTCCTTTCGGCAAGCAAGTAGCCGATGGGCCGGTGACAAAAATGAATGACCGAACGAGAGCGCGGGAGTTGGCGGCGGAGTTCATCGGAAGGGGTGATCCGACGGGCTGGTTTGAAGTCCTTTACAAAGAGGGAGAACAGGGCAATAGCGTTGTGCCCTGGGCGGACCCGGGGACAAATCCCGGTCTGATTGAATTTTGGAAGGCGAATCCGCAAATCACAGCCGGGCAGAGGGCGCTGGTGATTGGGTGCGGGCTTGGCGATGACGCGGAACAGTTAGCGGCATGGGGGTTCGAGACGACGGCGTTTGACATATCAGAGACGGCTATCCGGACTGCTCGAAAAAGATTTCCGAAGAGCGCAGTGAACTACAGTGTGGCGGATTTGTTCAAGCCGCCGGCGGAATGGGAGCGAAGTTCTGATTTTGTTTTCGAGGCGAATACGGTGCAAGCCCTTCCCGTTGAGGTTCGAGCGCGGGCGATTCAGAAGATTGCGGCGTTCGTACGGCCGGGGGGCAAACTGCTGGCCATAGTCAGGGGCCGGGAGGCGCATGAGCCGAAAGGACAGCTGCCGTGGCCGCTGACACGGGATGAACTGGGAGAGTTTGGTCGCGCAGGTCTCGCAGAGCAAAGCTTCGAAGAATACTTTGACATGGAGGAGCCACCGGCAAGGAGGTATCGCGTACTGTATGCGCGGCCGGAATGAACCAAACGATGTTGAGGAAATTCAGGGGAAGCGAATTACGGGCGAGACCTACGGCGCACCTGATTGAATCGAGATGACACACTGAGCGGAGTTGAACTTCGGGCTGCGGAACGGAAGGTCCCGCAGCCCGAAGCCGGCCCAAGAGACACTTATTTTGACGGCTCCTTTTTGTGGAGCGTGGAGCAGGCGGTTAGCGCGGTGTTGGGGTCGACGGCGCTGTCGCCGGCTTCGATGAGGCGGATGACGCCCTCCTTGTCGATGACAATGTTGGCTCGCAGCGCCCACTCATAGGTTTCCTTCTGGACGTCGTAGCCCTTCAAGATGCCGTAGGAGGTGAGCATTTTGTGGTTCATGTCGCTAAGCAGCGGGAATTTGATGTTGATTTGTTTGGCGAACGCGGCATTGGCGGCAGGACTATCCATGCTAATGCCGAACACTGCGGTATCCGTGGTGTCGATCTTGCCCGAGGCGATTCCAGCCTGGACCGCCTGAAGTTGTTTCGTTCAACCGCCGGTGAAGGCCAGGACGTACACGGCGAGAAAGACATTCTGCTTGCCGCGATAGTCGCTGAGCTTCACACTCTTCCATTGATCGCTGAGCAGCGTGAAGTCCGGTGCCATATCCCCCACTTTCAGCGACATCTTCGCCATTTCTGGCTTTTGTACCTCCTGCGCTAGGGGCGGAGCCACTGGCGTAGCGGCCAGTAAAACCAGAAGAGCCAAAGCACGTTTCATTCGCACCTTCCTTGAGTATGGAATAAGGGTCCTGATATCAAATACACCCTATCATCAAGCGATACCGCGGAGAATCTGAAAATATTCCCGGGTTCTATGTTAAAGGAGCTCCCAACTGCGGAAATGGAGGAGGGTGCTTGGAGTCTTCCTGGGAACTTTGAGTACAAAGGATTCGTATGTCTGGACAGGGATTTAGATTGGGCATGAATCGATCGCGGTTGTGTGTCGTTCTAGAGAATTAGACGGTTTGGGAGGAGGGTGGAATGAGAAAACTTAGGTCTGAACGCTGGGTGGAACTAGAGGGATTCGGCAAGCAGGCAGTTTTCATCTGCGCGGTGTTCTGCGGCGTGATGAGTTTGGCGGGGCCTTGCGCGCTAGGGCAAGAGAAGGACAAGAGCGGCGTGAATGTGACGGTGACGGGGAAGGATGGAAAGGATGCGGGAGGGCTGGTCATCAGCGCGCAAGCGACGGCAAAGGAGGCAGGACTGCCGTTGTATCCGGGATCGCGGCCCCACCGGGATGAGAAGGACGATTCCGCCGCGGCGAAGCTCGGACTATGGGGAAGCACATTTGGATTCAAGTTGGTAGTTCTGAAGATGGAGTCAAAAGATTCGCCGGAGAAAGTGGCGGCGTTCTATCAGAAGGCTCTAGGGAAATACGGAAAAGTGCTGGACTGCACTAACAATTCTCCCACTCCAGACGACAAGGACAAAAAGAGCGGCAGCCACGAACTAACCTGCCAGGATGACCGGCCGGATCCGGGAGGAAAGATGTTCAAAGCCGGCACGAAAGAAAAACAGCACATCGTGGGAATCACCCCAAACGGAACGGGCAGTCTTTTTCAGCTGGTGTACCTGGAAGCACGCGGGGAAGAGAAGACTCCGCTTTGATGTGCGGTGAGCTGGAATGAAACTGCGAGCTCGAGGTGGACTGCTGGTTGCGGCCGGCGCGATAGCGTTGACGTTGGCGTGTGCGGCGGGCCGAGGACAGGATCCGCAGATAAAGGTTAAGGTCAATTTGGTGAGCGTGGCGTTCGTCGCGCGAGATGCGCGCGGCGCTCTGTTGGACCATCTGACGCAGGATGATGTCGAAGTATTAGAAGACGCGATACCGCAGAAGATTGCATTTTTTGCGCGAAGCGTGGATGTGCCCCTGACGCTCGGGCTGGTGGTGGATGCGAGCGGCAGCCAGGATCATTTCTCGAAACAGCACAAAAACGACCTGGAAGTTTTTTTCAAAGACGTGCTCGGTCCGAAGGACCGCGTGTTTTTGGTTGGCTTTGGGAACCATATCCGGATGGTAAGTGATTTTTCACAGTCGGGAAAGGACTTGCTGGATGATTGGAAGAGATATCAGAAGTCCACTGGCAGATTCCCAGAGCTCGGCCCGCAGGAATCGCGGGATTTGGGAACGGCGTTCTATGACTCAATCTACTATTCGATCACAGACAAGCTGGCGCAGGAGAACGGGCGGCGGGCGATTCTGCTTTTCAGCGACGGAGAAGACGACTCGAGTTCACACGACATGATGACCACCATCGAAACAGCGCAGCGGGAAAACGTGCTAGTGTACACGATTCGTTATACCGAAAAGGAGCACGGCAAGCTGACGGCGCGAAATAAATATGGAATGAGTGTGATGGACCGGATCGCGCGTGAAACGGGAGGGGCGCACATCGATGCGGAGACGACAGACCCGCATACGTACTTCCGCCAAATTGCGCAGGAGCTGAGAACTTCCTATGAGCTGGGCTACTACCCGAAAGACCCGCTGAAGGACGATACATTTCGAAAAATTGTCATCAAACCGAAGCAGGATGGGATAAAGATAAGGGCTAAGACTGGGTATTTCTCGAAGTAGTCTGCTCTGAAGCCGGCAAGAATGGGTGCGATGCCGAACCCCCAGTGAACCCCGATACATCCTAGTCGTCACGGACCACGTTTTGAGGATTGCACCGGATGGCTGATGCCGAGTCAGACTGTTGCCGTGCGAACCGCGGTTATGCGTTGTTGCAGAAAAATGTATTGAAAGAGGGAGTCAGGCAACCCGAGGGGACGAAGGCCCGCATCACACAGGGAGAGGACTCCTGGACGAAAAGCCAAATCTGTCCTGAGGGGTAAAGTTCTTGCTCCACCTGGCCTTCGGTTCAGGCTATAATTGACGCTTCCAGTCAATCGAAGGACGGCAACGTCCCAGTTTCAGCAGGTAGTTGAATGAATGAGCGAGCAACCTGGCATTCGCGAAGGGGGTGAAGTTTGGGCCAAACGGTAGGTTGTACTATCCCGAAGCAACGCGTCGCCGGCAAGTGTATGGCGTGCTTCGTTTTAGGGGCGCTTTTTTTGTTGGGAGCGACGACGAGCAACGCACAGATTTTCCATAGAAAAAAGAAGGTCAATAAATCGACGAGCGTAGATAATAACGCTCAGCCGGACAAGATCCTGTACGACAAGGCGATGGACGACATCAAGCATGGCCGGCAAGAGGTTGGCCGGCTGAGCATGCAGACGCTCATCAATACGTATCCGGACAGCGAGTATCTGGCGAAGGCCAAGCTGGCGATCGCGGACTCCTATTACAAGGAGGGCGGGACGTCAAACCTGGCGCTGGCGGTCTCCGGCTACAAAGACTTTGAGGTGTTCTTCCCTTTCTTGCCGGAAGCAACGTACGCGCAAATGCAAGTGGCGATGGCACACTACCGGCAGATGGAAAAGCCGGATCGGGACAGGTCGCATGCAATCGCAGCTGAAGAAGAGTTCCAAATCTTCCTGCAAAAATATCCGAATGACCCGCTGGCACCCCAGGCGCAGCAGCACTTGAGGGAAGTGCAGGAAGTCCTCGCGGAGGGCGAGTACCGCATTGGCTACTACTACTACGTGAAGGGCGATAAGCGCGCGGCAGCGGCAAGATTGCTCAGTGTGACCGAGAGATACCCGTTGTATAGCAGGTCGGACCGAGCTCTGTGGATGCTGGGGGACATCCTCGAGAAGAGCGAGCATAAAGAGGTAGCGGCGGTGTATTACGGGCGAATCGTAAAGAATTATCCGCTCTCCAGCATGGCGACAGAGGCCAAGGACAAACTGAAGTCATTTGGTGCGCCAATACCGCAGCCCGATCCCGCCGCGGTGGCGTGGATGACCGCGGAACAAAATGCACCGAGGCCGCATACGAGCCTATTTATGAAACCGCTCGGAATGATAAAGAGCGGCCCGACTTCCGAATTGTTCTCTGCTGCCAGGAGCGGAGCGCCAAACTTGCAGCCGGAGGCCGAAACGGCGTCCGCGACGGACATACTGACCGGCGGAGGACAAAGCAAGATCGGGGGAGCAACGACGGGAATCGTAGCTACAGTATCGCCCGGAGGAACGAGCACGGGTGGAACGACTGCTGGGTCGGAGAATGTGGCTGCGCCCGCTACTGACCCTGCAACCAACGCCCCGGCCACGAGTGATCCGCCAAAGGACGCAGGTACCGCGCCGGCAGCTTCCAGCACCGGTGCAGCGAGCGAAGCAGCCGACGGAACAGAGGCGAAGCCCGATCCGGCAGCCGCAGCTGTGGATCCGGCGCCAGGTTCGGATACAGCGAAAACGGGCGACGCAGCGAAAAGCGGCGATCCCAAAGACTCGAAGGAAAAGGATAAGAAGGAATCCAGTAGCAAAAAGAAGAAGGGATTGCGCAAGATAGTCCCCTGGTAGACCGCTTTAGCGTCGGACAAGTAAGGGAATGAATGTGGGGTGCGGCGAGAGCCGCACCCCTTTTTTTGCCCCAGAGAGGCTCCCAGTAGGGTGAATAAGGCCATATTCACTTCCGACACACACCTGTTGCGTTGCGATTGACGCGAAATACCCCGGGTGCTCCAATACAGTGGAGACAGCTTGGATTGGCAACCGCAAGGCGGCTGAGGTTAAGTGCGGCCGCGAAGCGGCCTGCGTTTGAGAGACGGGTGAAATACATCCGGAGGAAGTTTAGTGGCCAGGATTCTCGTTGCGGACGATAACAGCAACATCCAGAAGATGGTGGGGCTTGCCCTGAAGGATCAGGGTATCGACGTCGTTGCCGTGGGCAACGGTGAAGCAGCTGTGCGGAAAATTTCTGATATTCGCCCAGATCTCGTACTTGCGGATGTATTCATGCCGGTGCGCAACGGATACGAGGTATGCCAATACGTAAAGTCTGACAGCTCGCTAGCGCACATTCCGGTGATCTTGCTGGTGGGTGCATTTGATCCTCTGGACGAACAAGAGGCGCAACGGGTTGGAGCAGACGGAGTGTTGAAGAAGCCATTCGTTCCGCCGGACCCGCTGATATCCATGGTCAAGTCCGCGCTGGCTCGAGCGGGGGTAGCACTTGGCGGAGCACCGGCGACGCCGCCAATGAAGGAAGAGCCGATACGAGTGGCGGGAATGCTGACGCCGCGGTCCGTGCCGCTTCCGCATGAGCTTCCGAGCATGGGGTCGATTGCCGCAGTTCCCGAAGCTCCATTGGTCGAGAGCATGGAGGTTCACGAAGAGCTTCCCGAACTGCCGGGACCCGTAAAGATTGACGCGGGGTCACAGCCGTTGGCATTCGGGAGCATGCTGGAATCGCCGGAAACCGAGCAAGAAGAAGTTCTGGGGTATGCAACGACACCGCCGCCGGAACTCGAGCGAGATTGGAAGTCCGAGGAAACGGAAGAGGAAGAGGTTGTCGAGGAGGAAGACGAGAAACAGAGCGCCTCGTGGCGACGCGACGGCGGCGACGAATCCATGGAAAAAGCGGATTCGACCGACGGCCCGGAGAAAGATTGGCGCGAGACGGCGTTCTCCGAAGCGCCTGCTGCAAGGATGAAGCACAATTCGTGGGCACCTCAAAAAGAGAAATCAGGATTTGAAGAAGCGGCCAATGCAGAGCAGAGCGTGGGCGCATTGGTTACGAATGCTCCTATCGCAGAAACGAAAATGGCTCCCGCAGCTCCGACTTTCACGGCCGATGCATGGGCCGCTGCTCTGGACCACAAGACTGCGGCGATAACAACCAAGCCAGAAGCGGGCACCAGTGAGTTTTCCAAGGAACAAATGATGCCCGAGGTTCACGCGGAGGCTGCGCTTAGCACTCCCGTGAAAGCCGAGCCGCCGCCGGAGTCCGAAAAGACTGGGGCGAGCTCGTGGTTTTCTTCGGTGGCCAGCCCGTGGGACGCGGAAGTGCAAAAAGCAAATCAGCTTGCGTCGACGTGGGATGCACCGACAACGAGTTTGCCGGCGGCAAGCACGAATTCCGGAGCGGTGGTGCAAGCGGAGGTGGCGGAACACACGCCTAACGAGGATCCGGGAGCCACAGTAGATACTCTCGCGCCGGTCTTGAGCGAGAGCATGAAGGAGAAGGTAGAAGAAGTGGCGTTGCCGGCGGCGACCGTGGAAGCGATTCGCGAAGAGGCCCAGTATGTAGCAGAAACGGCTGCGCTGGAGTCGCCTGCGGCGGAAGCCAGTCCAAAAGCTGCCGAACCCAGCATGGATGACCTCGTGGCGAAAGTGCTGTCGAAGATGAGCCCGGATATGTTGCAAGCGGTCACGCGGGATATCCTTAAGAACGTCGTGGAATCGATGGTGCGCGACGAGTTGAGCACAAAGAAGTAGCAGTTCACTCCCCCGAAAGATCTTTCAAGAATTAAGCCCTCGTATTGCTACACAGCGTGGATTTCCGCACCTGCTGCTTTGGCACGCCCCCTCCCCTCTTTTTCTGTAAGTGTTCATTCTAAAGGCTTTTAAGTTCTGTGTTTTGGAAGTGTTCATTCCAGGGAGTTTACAGACGTATTTCTGGAAGTGCGGATTCCAAAGGAGTTGGTGAGTTGGCAAACAAATCGGAAAGGACAAGTCAAAACCGAAAGCTCCAAAGGTAAAACCGGCGTGTAGGGCACCCGCGACCAGCCGCCGTAGGAGTGGAATCGGCCCGATCCTCGATGTCCGGTAACGCGACTAACCAGGAGTTACGCTGTTTGGCCAAAAAAATCTTCGCGAACTGAATAGAAATGAACAGCGCCCAGCCTCGACATCCTCTAGCGTACTGCGCAAGAGGTTAGGACGGAGCGATACCTTGCGCAGCGATGAAATATCCCACCATCCCCGAAGTGATAAAGGCCGATTGCGGGTGCTCAGTTTGAAAGGAAAGTGCTATGCCACACGACCAACACCAAAGAGATTCTGAGTCTTCTTGGTGGGAACCAAATCCTCCTGATTATTGGCCGAACACCTTGAACCCGGATCCCGAGAAGCGCGATCCCGTTCCCGGCGATCCGTATCCTACGATACCTCCGCCCGAACGTCGGCGAAATCGGAGTATTTCTTCCGCGGCAAGCGCACCGGTGGAAAAGACTTGATGGAGTAAGACGGCGCTCATGCGGTTCTACGAATTGCTCACCAAGCTAGGCTAAGTTCTCGTTAACGCCGTAACGGTACAAATGGAGTATTACTTCATATCTCCGGTAACGCGACTAATCAAAACTTACGCGGCTGTTCTCCAAAACAGACACCAACATCTCTGGGTCTCGGCCGTCCCCACAGCGCGTTCGAACTGTTGTATACCCTACAGACGGTATTCCTCCTCGGCAGTTAGATTGGGTTGCGAGTTCACGTGCCTACAGGCGGAAACGGCTCTGAGCTCTCGCTGGTGACGACGGCAGGCGGAGCGGAGGTGGTTCGTGACCACGGACAAGTCGGCCGCGGAGCTACCAGCCTCAAAGGGAAAGACTAGGAGGAGTGACCGTTACCCTGTAGTTGTCCCGGTAAAGGTGAAGTGGTTAGAGCCTAACGGCGCAAGTGTCATCGAGTTTGCTGAAGCCAAAGAAGTCAACCAGCACGGTGGGCTACTCGACATGAGAGGCCGACCGGCCATTGGCAGCGTTATCGAGCTGACTAATCTTGCATCAGCTAAGACAGCCTCTGCGCGAGCGGTATCCCTGCGTCACTCCAAAAAGAGCGAGATGTTGAGAGTGGCCGTTGAGCTGCTTACTCCCAGCGAAAGTTTTTGGGGCGTGACGTTCCGGCTGAAGATGGCGATCGACAACCTGCTGAAACTGGAGGAAGCCATCAGATCGGGTGGAGTGGATACTGAGGTGCTGCGTGAGTTTCGCGACGCCGTCGATTATGTACGCAAGACGGCCTGGGCTCTACAAGAATTGCAGGAGCGCCAGGCCCAACAACGGGATACCGCTACGGTGCGCTCCTTGCTCACCGAGGAGCGTGTCCGTCGCGCCACGCAGCTCAGCAAGGTGCTGGCCTCGGATTTGGATTCCCATGAAGTGACCGACGGAACCACCGGGGCTGCGGATCTTTATCGAGCCATCGAAGGCCTCTATAAGCGCTTGGCGGGGTTGTTCAAGATCCGTGAATCTAGGTAGCTGCTCCCAGCCAGGAATTCATCAGAAAACGCAAAGAGAAGGAAAGATATCGATATTTTTTGATTATTAGACCTGCGGGGTCCTGGTGGAGACGCCCTATCGCCAAAACCAAGAAGATAAGGGCGGGACCCCGACTGGGGTTGAATTGACGGAGCTGGTTTTTCCCCCGTATAGTCAAAGATTACTTTGCACTCGAAACAGGACACGTGCATTCGTGCGAACGTAGATTGAGACGGGAGTAGAAGGCCGAATGGCTCGAGAGATCGCCAAAGCATACGAACCGCAGCTGATAGAGCCGCGCTGGGCGGAATACTGGGTTGCGGATGAGCTGTTCAAGGCGGATGCGAATGCGCCGGGGCCGGTGTTTTCGATCGTGATTCCGCCGCCAAACGTGACGGGATCGCTGCACATCGGGCACATGCTGGACCACACGGAGATCGACATTCTGACGCGGTGGCACCGGATGCGCGGGTACAACACACTGTATTTGCCGGGAACGGACCACGCGGGGATTTCGACGCAGCGCGTTGTCGTGAAACAACTTGCCGAGCAAGGAATTGATTATCGGAAGCTGGGACGGGAAGAGTTCGAGCGGCGAGTCTGGAAATGGAAGGAAGAGAGCGGCGGGAAAATTACAGAGCAGATGCGCCAGATCGGGGAAAGCTGCGACTGGTCGCGGGAGAAATTCACGCTATCGCCGGAGCTTTCGGCGGTGGTGCGCGAAGTATTTGTGCGGCTGTACGAAGAAGGGCTGATTTACCGCGGGTATTACATGGTGAACTGGTGCCCGAGCTGCCTGACGACGCTGAGCGATCTGGAAGTGGTCCACGAGGAGCGGCCTGGAACCTTGTGGCATATCCGGTACCCCGTGGTGGGTTCGAGTGAGTCGCTAGTGGTTGCGACGACGCGGCCGGAGACGATGCTGGGAGATACCGCCGTCGCAGTGCATCCGGAGGACGAACGATATAAGCAACTTGTAGGCAAGAAAGCGATGCTGCCGCTGATGAACCGAGAGATCCCCATTATTGCGGACGCAATGGTGGACCGCGAGTTTGGGACCGGTGCGGTGAAGATTACGCCCGCGCATGACCCAGACGACTTCGAAGCGGGCAAGCGGCACCAGCTCGCGGAAATTAATGTAATGACCGACGACGCGCATATGAACGCGGAGGCGGGAGCGTATGCGGGATTGGACCGCTTCGAAGCACGGAAGAAAGTCGTCGAGGATCTGAAGAGCCTGGGCTTGCTGGTGAAAACGGCGGAGCACACGCTGTCTCTGGGATTGTGCGAGAGATGCAAAACGATTGTGGAGCCGAGGGCTTCGACACAGTGGTTTTGCAAGATGAAACCGCTGGCAGAGCCGGCAATCGCGGCGGTGGAGAGCGGAGAAATACGCATCATCCCGGAGAATTGGCAGGCGGTTTATTTCCATTGGATGAAGAACATCCGCGAGTGGCCGATTTCGCGACAGCTCTGGTGGGGGCACCGGATTCCAGCGTGGCACTGCCGAGATGATGGGCACATCACGGTGGCGAGAGAGACGCCCGCGGCATGCGAAACGTGTGGATCGAAGCATCTGGTGCAAGATCCGGACGTGCTGGATACCTGGTTTAGCTCGGGGCTATGGCCGTTTTCAACGCTGGGCTGGCCAGGGGACACGCAAGACTTGCGCAAGTACTATCCGACAAGCGTTTTGATCACGGGGCACGAAATTTTATTCTTCTGGGTGGCACGGATGGCCATGCTGGGCATCCACTTTACCGGCAAAGTGCCGTTCCACACGGTGTATTTGCACTCGATCGTGAAAAATGCCGAAGGACAGAAGATGTCGAAGTCCAAAGGCACGGGGATCGATCCGATCGACGTGAATCGAAAGTTTGGGACGGATGCCATGCGGTTCACGCTAGCGTCGATGGCTGCGCCAGGTTCGGACCTGATCTGGACGGGAGATCGTATCCAGAGTTCGCGGAATTTCGCGAATAAGATTTGGAATGCGGCGCGGTTTCTGTTTGTGAATTTGGACAAGTTTGAGCAGGGCGGGACGGGATTGGAGGAATTGGCCTCGCCGGAGGCGCGGGCGGGAGCGCCTTACCAGTTCAATGGGAACGTGCCGCTAGCGGATGCTTGGCTGTTTTCGAGGCTGGCGAACACGGCTGAGGCGGTGAATGACGCGCTGGCGAATTACAGGTTTCATGAGGCGGCGCAGGGCGTTTACCAGTTTTTTTGGGGAGATTTTTGCGATTGGTACATTGAATGGGTGAAGCCGGAATTGCAGAGCGCGAACCGGGAACGCGCAGTGGTGGCTTGGAAAAACATATTTGCGGCGTTCGATGCGGCGCTGAGGCTTTTGCATCCGTTGATGCCCTTTTTGACGGAAGAACTATGGCACCAGATGCCGCAGCCGGCGGGGGCGAAGTCGATTGCGCTGGATAAGTATCCGGAGGCGCGGGCGGAATGGAAGAACGCGCAGGCTGAGGAGCGGTTTTCGTTGATGCAGGAAGTGATCGTGGCGCTTAGAAATATCCGCGCAGAAATGAAGCTAGATTCGAAGAAAAGGATTGCGGCGGAGTTTTCCAGCTTGGATGCCGGAGCGCGAAGCCTGATCGAAACGAACCGTGACGGAGTTTTGCGTTTGGCGATACTCTCCGATTTGAAAATCTCTGCCGAGCGATCGCCACAGCCGGGGGGCGCGCTGCGTTCGACGTCACAATTTGATTTGCGGATCGCGTACGAGGAGGTTGTGGATGCCGCAGCGGAAAAGGCACGACTAAAAAAGGAATTTGACGGGCTGCAGAAGGCCGTAGCTTCAAAGGAGAGGCAACTGGCTGATGAAACTTTTCGCAGCCGGGCGCCCGAAAAAATCATTCGCGGGCTGGAAGCAACGCTGTCGGGACAGCGGGTCGAGTTGAAGAAGATTGTGGAACGATTGGGGCAGCTCTAGCGGATAAGCGGCGCTGAGCTTGTCGATCGCGGTGAGGGAACGTAAGCTTAGGCGGCGCGGAAGCGCGCGGTGGAACCTCGATGGTTCAAGAAACTCTTCCAGGAATAACAGACAAGCGGCTGGCGGGGTTGCTGACGCTGCTGGCGGAAAACGCCACGATTGTGATTAGCGGCGCGCGGATCGCCAAGGAAATCGGCGTGTCGCGGTCGATGGTGTGGCAATGGGTGAAGCAGTTGCGCGGGCTGGGAGTGCGCGTGAAGGGGAAAGGCGGAGCAGGATATTTTCTGGAGAAAGTGCCGGACATTTTAACGCCGGACATGCTGCGGCAACGGTTGAAGGGCAGCCTATTCGGAAAGCACATCTATCATTTTTTCAAGACGGATTCGACGAATCGCGTGGCGCTGGAATTGGGACATGCGGGCGAGCCGGAAGGCGCAGTGGTGCTTGCGGAAGAGCAGACGGCCGGCAAGGGCCGCGCGGGACGCACGTGGCAATCGGATCGCGCGGCGGGAATTTACGTAACGCTGCTGCTGCGGCCGAAGCTGGCACCGGTGCAGGCCCCACTACTAACGATGATGGCGGGACTTTCCGCGCGGACGGCGATCGAAGCGCAAACGGGGCTGGCGACGGATCTCAAGTGGCCAAATGATATGCTGATTCGCGGAAAGAAGGTCGGCGGAATCCTTACCGAGATGCACGCGGAGCCATCGCAGGTGCGATTTGTGATCGTGGGAATCGGGTTGAATGTGAACCAAGAGAAATTTCCCGGAGATTTGGGTACTACGGCAACTTCACTACGCCTGGAGACGGGAAAGCAGGTTTCGCGGCTGGAACTTCTCGTGCGGTTGTTACGCGAGTTTGAGAACGATTACAATCGTCTCTTGCGGGAAGGACCCGCCGGCGTGACACAGAAATTCGAGGCAGTCTCAAGTTATGCGCGGGGAAAACGCGTGAGGGTGACAAACGGTACAGAGAGCTTTGCGGGCACGACGGCAGGGCTCGGGCCTGAGGGACTGCTGCAGGTAAATCGTGATGACGGGCAGTTGGTGACGGTGATTTCAGGGGACGTGGCGGAGGCGCGTTAGATGCTGCTGACGATCGATGTCGGGAACACGAACACAGTGCTGGGCGTTTTCCGCGGGGAGGAGTTGATTGCCAACTGGCGGCTGACGACGGCGAGGCAGCAAACCATCGACGAATATGGAGTGCTCACGCGAAATCTTTTTACGCTGGCCGGTTTGGATCGCGACGCGATTGGCGGGGTGATTATCAGCTCGGTTGTACCGCCGGTGAATTGGACGCTGGCGGAGATGTCGCGAATTTATTTCGGAAAGAAAGCACTGTTCGTGGAAATGGGCGTAAAAACGGGGATGGCCGTTTTAGTCGATAATCCGTTGGAAGTGGGCGCGGACCGGATCGTGAACGGCGTTGCCGCGTTCCACAAGTACGGCGGATCATGCATCGTGGTGGATTTCGGGACGGCGATTACATTTGATGCGATTTCCGGGCGGGGAGAGTATCTGGGCGGAGTGATTGCGCCGGGGCTGGGCATTGCGTCGGAAGCGTTGTTTGCGAGGGCGGCGAGATTGCCGCGCGTGGAGATAAAAGATCCGGGGAAAGTCATTGGGACGAATACCGTCACGCACATGCAGGCGGGGCTTTACTATGGCGCGGTGGACATGGTGGACGGGATGCTGACGAGAATGAAAGCGGAGCTCGGCGGCAATGTGAAAGTAGTAGCGACGGGCGGGCAGGCGAAGTTGGTAGCCAAGGGCTCGAAGCAGATTCAGGAGACGGATGAATTTTTGACGTTGACGGGCTTACGATTAATCTGGGAGAAGAATCAACCGGCGGAAACGGGAAAGGCGGCGGTGCGCGAGACCAGAGTAGCGAAACCTGTCGCGGTCCCTGCGAAGAAAGCGCAGGGTTAAGCGCTGGGGTGCGAGGCGCCCGTGGAGCATTCTGGATTCGAGTCCTCCGGTTAGCCCAGGCAATTCACATGGACAGTTGGAACTACTTCAACTACTTCACGGAAATTGAAAATTATTTCTGGAAGAAGCGCGGGGCACACTTGCTGGTGTCGCCTCTGGACTGGGCGATCATGGAAGCTTGGCAGAAGGCGGGCGTGCCACTGGAAGCGGTGTTGAAGGGGATCGATAACGCTTTTGAGAGTTATCAGCGTTCGCGACGTGGCGCGGGAAAGCCCGTGAAGAGCCTCGCGTACTGCACAGACGCTGTCCTGGAAGCGGCTGAGGAACAGTCGGAGGCCGCCGCGGGGAGTGCGCCCAGGAACGGACACGCCGCAGCAAAAGAACCGTTTTCGAGGAAGGAGCTGCAAGCCCACTTTGCGAAGAATGTTGCGCGGATTTCAGGGGTGGCGAATAGCACGGAATCGGGGAATACGGGCTTGGCTGAGCGCTTGGGGGACATCGCGAAGTCTCTCGACGCCATGAGGATCTTGCTCGAGACGCCGGGCGCTCTGGACCTGGAAGATTTGGAGAGGCGGCTGACGGTTCTGGATGAAAAGCTCCAGGCGACGCTGACGAGCCATGCGAGCGAAGAAACTATGCTGAAGATCCGGCGCGAGATGGACGGACAGCTCGCGGCATACCGGCGCAAAATGAAGGTGGAGCAGATCGCGCTGGTCGAAAAACAGTACTTGCAGAAGAGGCTGCTGGAAGAGTTTGGCTTGCCGCGGCTGAGTTTGTACTACTTTTCGTAGATTAGTTTTTCCGGAAGCAAATACCTTTTCTTTCCACGCGAAAAACCGCAGAATGGGGCATCGCAGTTATGTCTGACGAGTTACTATTATCGATTGAGAAGCTTGTGTATGGTGGCGACGGGCTGGCGCACGCCGACGGAAACACAGTTTTTGTGCCGTTCGTGCTGCCGGGAGAGATGGTGCGCGCGGCGGAGAGATTGAAAAAGAAGAAAGTGATTTGGGGGAAATTGCTGGAGGTGACGTCGGCATCCAAAGAGCGCGTCGCGGCGGCGTGCCCGCATTTCCAGACATGCGGAGGGTGCCACTACCAACAGATCGCGGCCAATGAACAGGTTCGTTTAAAGAAGGAGATCTTGCGAGAGACACTTTCTAGACTGGGTGGAATTTCCTGGGATGGAGCGATTCAGGAGCACACTGCGGAGCCCTACGGTTACCGGAATCGCGCACAGTGGGCGGTGAAAAGCGGGATGCCGCGCGCGCTGGGATATTTTTTGCCAGAGAGCTCGATCATAGTGCCTATTGACGAATGTCCAGTTCTTTCGCCGCGGCTGGCGCTGACGTTCGGGCAATTGCAAGAGATGGCGAGATCGGGCGCTTTGCCCGCGGGGATTCTGGAGATCGAGGCGTTTGCCGATTCGGCGGACGAGAAGATTGCTTTGAATGTGGCGTTTGAGCGATTTCCAAAACCAGCGGCGGATCTTGCCGCGGTGCTGCGAGAGACGATTCCGCAGGTAGAGAGTTTGCTGCTTCTGGACCAGAAAAAGGACAAGTTCGAGCTGACTGGTCCGGGATATTTGGAACACGAAGCGGGCGGGTTCAAGTTTCGCGTGAGCCACTTGTCATTTTTTCAGGTAAACCGGTTCCTAATAGGAGATTTGCTGAATACGGTGACGGCGGGGGCGAAAGGGCGTTTGGCTCTCGATATGTACTCAGGCGTGGGGTTTTTTACGCTGGCGCTGGCGCGGGCCTTTGAGAGAGTCGTCTGTGTCGACGCAAATCTTGCGGCTACGCGCGATCTGTATGCCAACGCGGAGGCCGCGGGAGTTTCGGTCACGACGCACAACGAACATGCAGAGGATTTTCTCAAGAAGACAAAAGAGCGACCGGAGTTCATCGTACTGGATCCGCCGCGTGCGGGGTTGGGAGCGGAGACGGCGGCGAGACTTGCGGAACTCGGCGCGGCAGAAATTTTGTATTTGTCCTGCGATCCGTCCACCTTGGCTCGCGATTTGGCTGTACTCACGAACTCCGCGAGAAAGCCCAAAGAACTTGCGGCGCCAAGCGTGCGGTATGAGTTGAGCGACATGCATTTGTTCGATCTGTTTCCGCAGACGTACCACATCGAAACGCTGGTGAGGTTGAGAAGAGTCCCGTGAGAGTGCCGGCCGTCGCCATCGCCGCAGTATTTGCATGTGGCGTTGTGCTCGGCGAGGCGCCGTGGTTCACAACAAGAGCTTCCTCGCCTATTTACATCGAGATCGGATTCGCGTCTGGAGCGTGCTTAATTTTCGGCGGTATTTTGCTGGCCAGAATCGGACGCGTCTTTCCTGCAGCCGCTGTTTCCGTTTTAAGCTGGCTAGTTCTCGGCGTGCTGGGCGCGGGCATCGCGGATCAGCCGCGGCCAGCGGACTACGTCTTGTCGCTCATTAATGCAGGACGAGTGGATTTGAAGACGCCGCTGCGGTGGCACGGGCGCTTGCGGGACCAACCTGCGCGAGTGCCGTGGGGCTACGGCTATGAAATTGAATTGACGGGAGTGGAGTATGAAGGCTCGTTGGTGCCCGCGCGGGGAGGATTGCGAGTCAGTCTTGCAGGGTCTCCTGACCAGCTCGCGGCGCCGGAGGTTGATGCGGGAGACGAGCTGGTCGTCACGACAGAAGCCAGGCGGCCGCAGATTTTTAGAGACGAAGGCGCCTTTGATCGCCGCGCGTATCTAGAGCAGCAGAACATCGATCTGGTTGCGACGCTGCGAGCTCCGGAGCTGATGGAACGCACAAGGGTTTCTCCCACAACTGCCGCCACACTCTTAGCGCATGCTCGAAGCAGACTGCGCGATGAGACCGACACGCTATTCTCGACCAGGCGGCAAGTCGGCGGAGTCTTGCGCGCGATGCTCCTGGGTGACCGGAGCTTCGTCGAGCGTGGGGAATCGACTGATTTTCAAAAGACAGGTGTGTTTCATGTGCTGGTGGTGGCGGGATTGCACGTCGGAGCGCTGGCGGTGTTTTTGTTTTGGATGGGGCGCGTCTTGAGGTTAACTACGTTTTGGACGGCACTCACAACTCTGATGCTGCTGTTTGCGTATGTAGCCGTGGTGGAACAGAGGCCGCCGGTGCTTCGGGCGGCCTTGATGACGGGGCTAGTAGTGATTGGCGGGTTGTTTTTCCGGCGATTGGATTTGCTGAACTCCGCGGGGATGGCGGCGCTGATTTTGCTGATTGCAAAGCCGCTGGCCGTTCGCGATTCGAGCTTTCAACTGACATTTTTGGCTGTAGGCTGTATCGCCGGCCTAGGCGCGCCGTGGTTGGAGAAGCATGTTCAGCAATATGTGAAGGCGTTGCGCGGATGGCGTGACGTTACACGCGATGCGGCGCACGAGCCTCGAGCGACCCAATTCCGGATCGACTTGCGCACCACGACGCGATGGATTTTCTTGCGCGCGCCTGCGCCGTTAGAGAAGTTCAGCGGAGATATGCTAGCGCGTGGCATCGCGGCTTCGCTTCGCGTATGCGAACTTTTGGTAATCACGTTGGCATTGCAAATCGGGATGCTGCCGCTGATGGCGCGGGGCTTTCATCGCGTAACGCTAAGCGCGCCTTTGGTCAATCTGGCAGCGGTTCCGATCACGGGGATCGTCGTACCGCTGGGATTCTTGACGCTTGGCAGCGGACTCCTTTTTCCTGCTGTGGGAAAACTACTGGCCGCTCCACTGGCGTGGGTGGTAACGCTGCTGCTGCACGTTGTGCAATGGTTTGCACACTATCCGCGATGGAGCTATCGCATTCCAAGGCCCCCCAGTATGGTTGGTGATTATGTTCCTCACGGCGGGCGTGGTCCTTGCTGTGACGGCGCGCAGTTTTTATTCCTGGAGCAGACGAGCCTCGCAAAGTGCCGCGGCAGTCTTGGGATTAAGCGCTCTCACAATTGCGCTATTTCCATTTTCTCCTCGATGGTCGGCGGGAAGACTGGAAATGACAGTTTTGGATGTCGGACAAGGAGACTCGCTGTTTGTCGTCTCGCCGAATGGAAGAACTTTGCTGATCGATGGAGGAGGGAGCTTTGGGGGATTCCCAGGGCATGAAGAGCATAACGGAATCGATCCGGGTGAAGAGGCCGTGTCGCCATACTTATGGTCGCGTGGCTTTCAGAAACTGGATGTTGTGGCTCTGACTCATGCGCATCAGGACCACATCGGAGGGTTGGCTGCCATCCTGGAGAATTTTCGGGTTGGGACACTGTGGGTAGGACGAGAAGTTGAGTCGGGGTCGCTGGCCAAGCTGGAGAAGTTGGCCCGGGAGAAGAAAATTCCCATCGTACATGAACTTCGCGGAAAGGCCTTTTCGTGGGATGGCGTCGAGGCACAACTTCTCTGGCCGGAGATTTCGGCGCAAGCCGGTGGGATTTCGGCAAAGAATGATGATTCTTTGGTGCTTCATTTGAAGTATGGGGAACGGGGGATGATGTTACCCGGAGATGCGGAAAAGCAGGCAGAGAGTGCTATCGTGTCGGAAAACAGCGAAACCGCGCTTCGCGCCGATGTTCTGAAGGTTGGTCATCATGGCAGCAAGAACTCCACTACGCCGGAATTTCTCGCGGCGGTGCGTCCAAGCGCGGCGGTGATAAGCGCGGGTGAAGACAATCCTTATGGGCATCCCAACGCAGAGCTGTTAGAACGCCTTGAATCTGCGGGCGTGCGGATCTTGCGGACGGACCATGACGGCGCGGTGCACGTGTTGACGGACGGAAAGCGATTGGAGATTAGCTGCTTTGTCGCATGCCCGGAGCCGGCCGCGAAAACGGCGTCAGCGCAAGCGCACCCACCAAATCAAAAGTAAAGCGGCAAGCAAGAGCACGAAGCCGGCGGAAGCTTGATACTCGTGATTCTTTTTGTACTGTGCGAAGGAAAAGGCACCCGCGCTCCCAAAGGAAAGCTTTGTGGGAGTGAGCCGCGGAAAAAATAATGGAACCGCGCCGGCATATTCGTCAAACGCGGCCCCGTGATGCCGGCGAAGTTCTGCTTCTTCGCGACGCATTACGATGGAGTAGAACACCGCAAAGTAAACGAAGAGAATGACCGCGGATATCCAGGAGTGCGTGGCGACCGCCGCCGCAATCGTGAGGATGGCGCTGCCAAGATAAAGCGGGTTGCGCGTGTAGGCGTAAGGGCCGGTAACGGTAAGAATTTCCTGCTTGTGAAGATTGCCGGCGGCGCGCGCGCGGAGGAAGAGGCCGAATAGCCCGATGGGCGCTCCCCAAAGAATGCTGCGTAGAGTCGGCCGGGCAAACCACAACGCAAGAATGGCGCACGGGTAGCTGAGCCGGACGCGCCAACGAGCGAAGAGAGATGCGGCGGAGTTCATGCTGGATCTCCGAGGCGACGGCGAATCGCGTCGAAGACTTCGTGCACTTGAATCCGTAGCATCGAAGGGTGCGTTTGATCGACGCGGCTGTGTGTGGTGACGACGTTGGCTGCGCGCAAAACGATGCCGTCTGTGCGGTAGGGACCATTTCTTGCAGGATCCGTAGGACCGAAGATGGCCACGGTGGGAGCGCCAAGAGCAATCGCCAGGTGGAGTGGCCCTGTGTCGCCCCCGACGATGCACCCCGCGTTGCGAAGGAGAGCCATCAGCGGGCCAAGCGGACCGTTGTAGGGAACGGGGTCGGCGTCACCGCTGCACTCGCGAACGGCAAGGGCGAGGTCGTCTTCGCCAGGACCATAGTTCACGACACACCGCAGTCCGATGGAATCTCTAATCATTTTGCATAGTTGGCCGAATCGCTCGGGCGGCCAGCACTTCGAACGCCAGCCGCCGCCGGGGCTCAAGACAATGTAGCGATCCAGCCCAAGCGAATGCATGTGGTCGCGGATTCCACAGTCATCCACTTGTGGGACGTGAAGGGTAAAAAGCGCGACGGGGTTGCGTGCTCGCGCGCGAAGAGAGAGCTCCCCGTTTTGATCGGCGATGTGCGTTGCGGAACAGCGAACGCGGTCCGTGTAGAGAATAGGCACGCCAAACTCACGAATAGTCTCCGAGGAAAAGCCAATTCTCCGTTTGACGCCCCCAAAAAAAGGCAAAGCCGCGGATTTCCAGAGTCCTTGATAGTCGATTGCCGCGTCCCAGCGCTCGCGGCGCAGAGCTTCGATGGTCTTGCGAAGCGAAGGAATCGACCGCGTCTCTGCTGCCCATACCTGCGAGGCCAGGCCGCTGCACTCGACCAGGAGCTTCCATCGCGGATGCGTAAGCCAGGCAATTTCTGCGCTTGGAAAAGTTTCCCGCAGCGCAGAAACTGCAGGAAAAGTATGTACGATATCGCCAAGCGAACTTAGACGGACAACCAAAAAGCGCGGCTCAGCCATGCGGGGCCTTGCGCACGGATTCGAGGAAATCGCGCGTGGAGTGATCTTTTCGATCGCCAACTATGGCAACCTGAATGCCAAGACGCGCGGCGGTCGTCCGTTCAGGCACGGTTTCGACGGTGTAGTCGGTGCCTTTGGCATGAACGTGTGGACGAAGGTCTTCGAGCAGAGACTCAACGCTCGGCTCACTAAACAGTACGACATAATCGACGGCGCGAAGCGCGGCGACAAGGAGAGCGCGAGCGTTTTCAGCGAGGATGGGACGACCAGGACCTTTCAGAGTGCATACGCTCGAATCCGCGTTGACGCCGACGACGAGGATGTCGCCTTCGCGGCGCGCGCCTTCGAGATAACGGACGTGGCCGACGTGAAGCGTATCGAAACAGCCGTTGGCAAAAACGATGCGCTGACCGCGCTTTTTATGCTCCGCCAACTTATCTAGAAGGCGCTCGCGGGAAATGATCTTGGATTCGGCGTGGCGCATGAGTCAGGAGGCAGCCCCGCCGGCTTGCCGCCGAATAGCGGTGAGCAGTTCATCGCGGCTGACGGTAGCCGTGCCACGTTTCATGACAACGAGACCGCCGGCGATGTTGGCGATGTGCGCGGCTTCGAGAGGAGAAGCGCCGCAGGCTAGCGCAATCGTGTAGGCGGCGAGAACAGTGTCGCCCGCGCCGGTGACGTCAACAGCCTGGTCGCTCCCATAAACGGATATGTTCGTAAGGCGGTTTCCGGGCTCAAAAAGGGCCATGCCATCACGGCCGCGGGTGACGAGAAGAGATTGCAACTTCATTTCGGCAAGGGTGGCAGCGCCGCAACGCTTCAGTTCGGAAAGATTCTGGCCGATGGAAACGTGATGGAGCGCTTCCAGCTCTGCTTCGTTGGGAGTGGCCGATGAAATGCCCGATTTGGCATAAGCATGGAGGTTGTGGCGCGCGTCGAGCGTGGCTGGAGGAGCATTCTTCCGCTGCGCAATTGCAGAGCGAACCAGATCAGGCGAGGCAACGCCAAAGCCGTAATCGGAAACGGCCAGCGCGTTTGCCACGCGCAGCTTCGCTTGCAACTTTGCCTGGATTTTCTTGCGCACCGCCTCAGAGATTGGAGAATGCGGCTCACGGTCGACGCGTAGAACCTGCTGGCCGACGGTATGGGCCCAGCCGGCGAGGAAGCGGGTTTTGGTGGGAGTCGTCCAACCTTTTAAGCGGAGAACGCCGGAGACATCGACATGTTTGCTTCGGAAGTAGGCGATGAGCGCATCGCCGGCCGGATCGATACCGACAGCACTTATGGGAAACACACGCGTGCCCAAAGCGGCAAAATTATTGGCGGCATTGGCGCCACCACCAGGAGAGAAATGTGTTTCGCGGTGACGTAGGATTAGGACTGGGGCTTCGCGCGAGACACGCGAAATCTCGCCAAATTGGTACTCATCGGCCACGAAATCTCCAAACAGGACGACTGTTTTCGACGAGAACTGCTCGACGTAATCCGCAAGTGCGAGAAGATCCACGGACGAGGACAGCGAATGCTTTTTTTGGAGGCGCTTCATTTCGTTGGCCTCAAGATCCAGTGAACCGCATCGGCAAGGTCGGCGGCGACAAAATCCGGTTGAAACTGCCACTTGGGGGCGTTCCAAAGATATTCGCCTTCGCCGTATCCCGTGCGGACCAGGATACTGCGCGCACCGGCTCGTTGGGCAAGTTCGACGTCACCGTGGCGGTCGCCGACGACAAAAGATCGATGCAAGTCGATGGCATGCTCCTTGACTGCCCGCTCGAGCATACCCGTCTTTGGCTTCCGGCAAAGGCAGGCGTCGGCCGAGGTGTGCGGGCAGTAATAAATTGCTTGTAGATGCGCGCCTGCGGCCGTAAGTTGCTGGGACAAGAGTTCGTGGACAGAGTGTACAAGCGATTCCGGAAAGTAGCCTCTGCCAACTCCAGATTGATTTGTCACCACGATTACGGGCATTCCGGCTTCATTTAGCCGGCGGATGGATTCAGCAACGCGCGGCAAGATACGAAACCGGCTGACGTGATTTAAGTAGCCGACTTCTTCCGTAATGGTGCCATCGCGATCTAGAAAAACAGCGGGACGCGGAGTAGTAAGGTCAGACAGGACGCACCTCCGCCGGTGAAATCCAACGCTTGGCGGCGGCTTCGACGGCGTCTGGGGTCACACGAGTCATACACCTATGATCAGTTGGGCATCGACGCAGAAAACAGGGGCTGCAGTATGGCTTTTCCTGAATGATGTTGCAACGCGGTGTGACGGGTGCGGTTCCCAACGGATCAGTCGGTCCAAAAACAGCAACGACCGGAAGACCGACGGCTGCGGCGACGTGCATCGCGCCCGAATCATTTCCGATAAAGAGATGGCATTGAGAAAGAAGCGCGGGGAGATCGGCGATCGACGTTTTCCCTGTGAGATCGATCGGTGGGCGGCGCATGCCAGCTGCAATGGCGGACGAAACAGCGGCTTCCGCAGGCGTACCAATTAGGATCGCATCCGCGTCGGTCTGCGCCTGAAGACGATTCGCCAGTTCCGCAAAGCGATCCGGTGGCCAGCATTTCGCCGAGCCGTAGGATGCGCCTGCCCCGATCGCGATGCGCAAGCTATTTTGGCGCGCGCCCGCGGCAAGGAGAAAGTCCGCGGCGCTTTGGCGATTCTCCTGGGGAACTTTTAGTTTGATCAAGGATTCGTCTGGCAGAGAATCGAGCCAGCCGATTTGCCGAAGCAATTCCAGATAGTAGTACTGTTCATGGAGAGGAATTTCGCCTGGCTTGGGAACGGGCACTGCATTCGTGAGGAGCAAGCTGCGGCCGTCGCGGGCGTAGCCGATTCGTTGGGGAACTCCAGCGCGCCAGGCAAGCCAAGCAGCCTCAAAGGCATTCTGCAGCAACAGGGCCACGTCGAATTCTTGTGAGCGAAGCTGGCCCACCAGGTCGTCCTTGTAATCGACAAACATCATGTTGTCGCAAACCTCTTGATGTTTGTATATGGGCGCAATGAAGGGTCGCGCAAGAATCGTGATTTGTGCCTCCGGGAAGCGCGAGCGCACAGCCCGGAGTGCAGGAAGCGACATGATGGCGTCCCCGACCCAGTTCGTGGCACGAACTAGGATCTTCATGCCTCTCCACCTCTGGGCGACTGCAGTTTTCGTTCCAGGGCGGCGATAAACTCACTCTCCGCCGTAAGTACGAAATCGATCACAGCTACGAAGATAGGGATCTTTGTGGCCTTTTCTTCAACAAGGTTTTCTGCATCTTTCTCCGTAGTCACTAGGGCGATTGCGCCAGAACTGTTAGCCGCGGCCTCCAAGCGCGTAAGATCAGCTGGGCTGTAGTGATGATGATCCCGATAGACGCTTTGCCCCGCGACGGGAACTCGCCAGCGACTCAAGTCATTAAAGAATCCCTGAGGATTACCAATACCACAGAATGCGAAGAATGGACCGTGGCCGATCTCGCTTAGATACTGAAGGTCGGTGTGGCCGCCATGACGGCGAAAACCCAATAGGCGCGTCTGGGCATAAAAGATGGAATATTTGTGAGCGTCGCCCGCATCGATGTCGGGGCGTTCAGTCTTGCGCGTGACGACCAAGATATCAGCACGGCAACAGGCGGAAATGGGCTCGCGAAGCGTTCCACTGGGAAGAAGCCACTCGTGTTTCAATTTACGCGACCCATCGAGCATCACAATGTCCAGATCGCGGGCGAGCGGAAAATGCTGAAAGCCATCGTCCAAAAGAAAAAAGTCAACCGGCTCTTGTTGTTCGATGCGCTGACCTTCGGCGAAGCGATCTTTGCCAACCCCGAACGTAACACGTCCCTGTAAGCGATGTTTCATTAGCTCGATTTCGTCGTTCGTTCCGCCGCTGCCCCGATAGCCACGGCTGAGAATGGCGACGCGCTTCCCTTCCCCGAGAAATTTTTCTGCAAGCCACAACACCATGGGCGTTTTGCCGGTGCCCCCGACAGTCAAATTGCCGACGCTGATCACCTTGCCGTGCAAACGCTTCTGCTTTATCCAGCTTTTCTCATAAAGCCAGGCGCGGATTCGAACGTATCCGCCATACGCAAGAGAGAGCGGCCAGAGCACAAATCGCAGCAGTGGCGGAAGATTCATCCATTCTCTCGAGCGGCGCCTTCGAGATGCCGGGCAACCTCCGCTATGGCACGATCGGTTGCGCCGCGGCTGCTCTCGACAAGGTTGCGCGCGGTCTCGCCCATCTTCGCGGCCCGTTCAGGATTGCGCAGAAACTCGATCCAAGCGACGCCCGCGTCCTCTGGGCTTTCCACTTGAACAGCGGCCCCTGCGGCAGTGAACCGCTGCGCGATTTCCGCAAAGTTTTCCATTGACGGACCGAAGACCGGAATCTTACCGAAAGCGGCAGGCTCGAGGATGTTGTGTCCCCCGCTCGGAACGAGCGAGCCGCCAACGAAAGCACCGTCTGCCAGACCGTAAAGCGAAGCAAGTTCGCCGATGCTATCAAGGAGAATGACGGTTACATCTTCGGGAATCGAGAACTCGCCATGTGGCCGGTCGTTGTGTGAAGGCCCGGGGACGGGGAGTTGAGAACGACGGATAAATTTACGGTGAGATTCGTCAATGAACTGGGCGGCGGAATCAAAGCATTCCGGCTTGCGCGGCGCGAGGACGAGCAGCGCTTTGGGGTACTCGCCTTGCAACGTGCCAAACGCGATTAGCGCAAGTGGCTCCTCAGTGGCAACTACGCTGCCTGCGACGATAATTGGGGAGCGCCCACGGTGGCGCGCTTCCGAAGCAAGCCAATTAGAGATCGGTGTCGCGGCAGGAAGTTCGAGGTCATACTTCAAGTTCCCGCTGACTAGCACGCGGGCAGCCGGGGCACCCAAAGCACGAATCCGCTCGGCGTCCCTTTCACTCTGCATGAGAAAAGCAGAAGCATCGGAGAGCGCGCTGCGTAGAAATGGCCGCAGGAAAAAACCGAACCCGGCGAGGAACCGTTGGTAACGGGCAAACGAACGGTCCGAAATCCGTCCGCTGACGAACACGACGGGAACGGTGCGGCGCTGGGCTTCGCGAAGAAAGTTGGGCCAGATTTCCGTCTCCAAAACGATAACGATCGAAGGCCGAACGGCACGCAATGCCCGGCGAACACAGAACGCCCAATCCAAAGGAAAATAGAAAATCGCGTCTGCGAATGGCATGCGCTCGCGGGCCAAAGCCTGGCCGGTCAAGGTAGTTGTCGAGACCACGAAGGGGCGATCCGGATAGGCTTGCTTCAATCGGCGGGCAAGCGTGATTCCGGAAATCGCTTCGCCCACAGAGACGGCATGAAGCCAGATGGCACCGGGGCGGTTCTCAGGCAGTTTGCTCAGCGCCGGGAACGAAAGACCGAGGCGCTGGCCAAGATTTGAAAAGTATTTGCCGTGGCGCAGGCCCTGCACCATCCAGTATGGCGTGAGCAGCAGGGCCGCGAGGCCCATGAGCAGGCTATAGATAAAATGCACTAAACGTGGCTCCGGCCTTTCTTCCGCACCGCCGCGAGCAGGTGGTGCGCGGTGCGGGCAACCTTGCACTTCCCCCAGGAATCGAAGGCGTCGAGATGAGAAAGGACTATTATAACCCGATGCGAAACCTAGCCATTATAGTTCCCTTTCTTGCCGCCGCGCTGTTTTCCGACGGACCTGCCGCGCAGCAGCCCCAAGCCACGATGAAAGCGGCCTCCGTCGAGTCGCACGAGGGTGTGACCATCTCCGCACAGCCATGGACAGATGCGGTTACTTACAAAGTGAAATTTCAGAAGAAGTCGCCGCTTGCAGCCGGAATCTTGGCGATCGACACGATCATCCGCAATGACTCTGACGACAGCATGAAGGTTGATCTTGAGCAAATCCGGTTGAATGTCACGGTGTCGGAGGACAATAGGCAAGCCTTACGCTCGTTGACGCCGGACGACGTAGCCGACGTAATGACCGACACAGGTACAAAAGACCCGACGGCAAAGCACCGGGCCCCCTTTCCGATACCTTCCACCGGCCAAAGAGTGGGCCGCGACAAGAAATGGATGGAAATACAGAAGGCTGCAGCCGAGGCGGCGGTTCCGGGCAGCATCGTCGCCCCGCATCATGCGATAGAGGGATTGCTTTACTTCGATTTGCAGGGACAGTTCGATCTGCTCAGCACTGCGCATCTCTATATTCCGGATGTGCGGGCGCTGGAAAAGAATCGCCCCCTGATGTACTTCGAGGTTGACCTGAGCCGATAATTTAGGAGATGAGACTGGGCTGCCTCCTTTGTCGATGGTTCCTGTCAAATGTTGGACAAAATCTCGCTAATTTGCGCGAGTACGCACAGTCGGCTACCATCACAAGGTGACGCATCTTTGTCCACTGCAGGTAAATGTTGAATCTCCTCGATGAACTGAACCCGGAGCAGCGCCTGGCGGTAGAAACGACGGATGGTCCCGTGCTAATCCTTGCAGGAGCAGGAACGGGCAAGACTCGTGCGATCACCTTCCGTATGGCCAACTTGATTTCCAAGGGCGTACCGGCAGAGGCCATTCTCGCCGTCACTTTCACCAACAAGGCTGCGGAGGAGATGCGCACGCGCGTGTCCGATCTGTTGCTGCGCTCGGGAGTGCCGCCCGCGCAGCCCTGGCTTTCCACGTTTCACTCCCTGTGCGCGCGGCTTCTGCGACGGGAAGCGCCGAGTGCGGGCTTGCCTCGAGATTTCGCGATTTACGATGATGACGACCAGCTCGCTGCGGTGAAGCTGGCCATGAGCAAGCTGGCGATCGACGACGACAGCCTTACTCCCCGCAACATTCTCAGCAGCATCAGCTATGCAAAAAACCATGGGAAGACTCCGGAGACGATCCGCGGCGAGGCTATCGGCCAGGACGGGCGGCGCACCGCGGACGTGTTTGCGGCCTACGAAAAGCTCCTGCACCAAAGCAACGCCTTGGATTTTGACGATTTGTTGCTGCGATCCGTGCGGCTACTTCGAGAAGCGCCAGCAGTGCGCGAGAAGTGGCAAGCTCGTTTCCAGTACATCCACGTCGATGAATATCAGGACACGAATCGCGTGCAGTACGACCTGCTGCGGTTATTGACCGGCCCCAAGCACAATGTTTGTGTCGTCGGCGATGAGGACCAGTCAATTTATCGCTGGCGAGGCGCGGACGTATCAATTTTGCTTAGCTTTTCGCGGGATTTCCCCGGGGCGCGCGTTGTGAAGCTCGAACGGAACTACCGGTCCACGCAAAAGATTCTGGATGCGGCGGGAGCAGTAGTCGCGAACAATCCGGAACGACTCGGTAAATCACTGAGCGCGACGAAGGGCGCGGGCGCGAGTTTGCGGTACTTCGAAGCGCGCGATGCACAAGCGGAGGCGGAATTTGTCACGGGAGAGCTGGAACGCATTTTGAACGATGACTCCGCACAAACCTGCGCGGTTGAGTACCGGACAAATTTTCAGTCGCGCGCCTTTGAAGAAGTTTTCCGCCGCCAGGGATTGCGGTACAAGCTGGTCGGCGGGTTCAGCTTTTACCACCGCGCCGAAGTTAAGGATGCACTCGCCTACATGCGGCTGGCCATGCATTCGGCAGATGATATTTCGCTCCTGCGTGTGCTGAATGTACCTCCGCGAGGAATCGGCAAGACAACCGTGGATTCCCTTCGCGAAACGGCTCGCTCGGACGTGTCTTCGCTCTGGGCCGCCATTGAAAAATTCGTGTCCGGACCGGCTGGCGGACGCGCGGTAACTCCCTTGCGCTCGTTTCAAGAGTTAATCCGCAAGCTACAAGAAGCGTTGGCCACGAAGGAACCGGCGGCGTTTCTGCGCAGTGCCCTGGAAGAGAGCGGTTACATGGACATGCTGAAAGACCGCAACACCCCCGAAGATGTTGCGCGACTAGAGAATTTGGAGGAGCTGACGCGGGCCGTTGCCGAAAGCATGGAAGCCGGCGAAACGTTTACCGACTTTTTGGATGCCGCGGCCCTGGTGAGCGATGCGGATTCGTTCGAAGGCAAGCCTGGGGTGACGCTTATTACTCTGCACAGCACCAAGGGGCTCGAGTTTGATCATGTTTTTTTGACGGGGATGGAAGAGGGCATCTGCCCGCATGGCCGCTCTTTGAATGAAGAAAAAGGCATTGAAGAGGAGCGGCGACTGGTTTACGTGGGTATGACGCGCGCGCGCACTTCGCTGACGCTAACGCGAGCCGTCTACCGCCGGATTTTCGGCAACGAACAACAGTTGCGCGCGTCGCTGCCGTCTCGGTTTTTGGCGGAAATCCCAGGCGAGCTGGTCGAGACCATCCGTGGTTCGATGGCGGAGATCGGCGAAAAGCGGCGTTACGAACCCGATCCCGAGTACTCCTACTCTCCGGACGAATTCCTGCGGCGTGTGCGTGGCAAGCCGACTCCTGCTGTGGCGTCCCCAAAGCCGGCGCGCAGCGGAAACTCCTTTGGCAGGCCTGCTGTTAGACGCGGCGCAGACGCGAACCCCATGCTTGGCCGCAAAGTTCGCCATCCAAGCTACGGCGTCGGCACAATTGTTAGCGTCGAAGGAGACGAGGAAGACCGCCGCGTATCCGTAAGTTTTCCAGGCCGCGGCACAAAAAAGTTCATCGAACGTTACGCCCAGCTGGAACCGGCCTAAACTTGGGTAAAGATCGCTCCCGAGAATCCCGGACAGCACCGCACTTGGTTGCGAAACCTGGCTTCTCAGGGTAAATTGAGCCAGGCAATCTTTCCCGAACGGCGTATCCGGTAATTCCAGGCTTCCGGCTTGCCCGGACGCGATCGGAGAGCATGGGTGGCATCACATCTCCTGCGCTGCAAGAGTATCGACCAACTCCTGTCGGACTCGGAAAACCAGGAAACGCGATTAAAAAAATCCCTCGGATGGCTGAGCTTGACCTCGCTCGGCATTGGCGCGGTGATCGGTTCGGGAATTTTTACGGTCATCGGCACCGCGATCGCCGGACAGAAGATGCAGGCCAGCTCCATCCTGAATGCTCCTCTCCTCGAATATCTAATTTACCATTCGCCCTCGTTTGGCCGTCCCGGCGCCGGACCGGCGATTGCGCTTTCCTTTGTTTTGGTGGCCATCGTCTGCGGATTTGCTTCGGTGTGTTACGCCGAGCTTGCCGCTATGATCCCCATCGCAGGCAGCGCATATACTTATACCTATGCGACGATGGGAGAACTCGTCGCGTGGATTATCGGCTGGGACCTCATTTTAGAGTATGCCGTCAGCAACATGGCGGTGAGCGTTGGCTTTTCCGCTCACATGGTGGATTTGCTCGACTGGTTCGGCGTCCATCCAAACCCACGCTGGATCGTCCCGGCCTATCTGCCTAGCGGGCTTTCTGACTTGCAAGGCAACTCCCTTTACGCGCCGGGCTGGCATCTCGGTTTCAATTGGCCAGCATTTCTAATCGTGATGTTGCTTACGGTCATACTGGTACGGGGAATTCGCGAATCCGCGGAAGCCAACAACATCATGGTTTTCCTGAAAATCGTGGCCATCCTGGTTTTTATCAGCTTCTCGATGCGATTTATTCATCCCGCCAACTGGCATCCTTTTGCGCCGAACGGCTGGCCGGGAATCTTGACAGGCGGCTCAATCGTTTTTTTTACCTACATTGGATTTGACTCGGTCTCCACCGCAGCGGAGGAATGCAAGAATCCACAACGCGACTTGCCGATTGGCATCATCACCACACTGGTGATTTGCACGCTTCTGTATATCGGGGTCGTTGTGGTGCTGACTGGGCTCGTGCCCTACCAAACGCTGCTTGACGATGCGGCTCCCGTAGTCAACACCATGAAGAAACTGCATTTTGGCGGCGTTCGCCTTGTCGTTTTGATTGGCGCTTTGATGGGCATGATTTCATCATTGCTGGTCTTCCAACTTGGTCAAGCGCGCGTATGGTTCGCCATGTCTCGCGATGGACTCCTGCCGCGCATCTTCGCACGTGTGCATCCGACTTTCCGGACGCCCGATTTTTCCACGTGGATGGCGGGATTTGTTGTGGGCATTCCTGCGGGCTTGCTGGATATCGGCACTCTCGCGGATCTTTCCAATATCGGCACGCTCTTTGCGTTTGCATTGGTCGCGGGCGGGGTGCTGATTTTGCGCTATCGCGAGCCGGACCGCCACCGAGCTTTTCGTGCACCAGGCGGCCCGCTGGCGCCCATAATAACCATTCTGACGTGCCTTCTGCTCATGGCCGGGCTGCCGATTACGAACTGGATTCGCTTCTTTGTCTGGATGATCATTGGTCTCGTGATTTACTACAACTTTGGCAGGAAACACAGCACACTTCGGGCGGGCAACGCAGGTTAGAGGAACTGAAGATGCGGGCGGGGATCCTGAGAAAATTAGAGATTCGAGCATCCGTCTTGCTCGTGCTGGCTGCTGGTCTAGCACTAGTCCCTCAACATGCGATAGCTTGGGGGCGAAGCGCACACAGGCTCGTTGTAGACCGAGCCATCGATACACTGCCGTTGGACATCCATGCCTTCTTCGAAGCCAACCGTGCGTTTCTCTTGCAGCATGTCACCGATCCGCTGGATGCACTTGCAAAAACTCCCGCAGAGAAACGCAATAATCATCTTTATCTCGACAAGTACGGCCGATTCCCCTTCGAAGTTCTCCCGCGCAATTACAAGGCGGCCGTAGACAAGTACGGAAAATCAAAACTTCAGTCGAACGGATTGCTTCCTTGGCAAATTGGGGTCTACAGCCAAAAACTGACCGAAGACATGAAGGCAGGCCACTGGGAGGAAGCCAAGCTGGACGCCGCAATTCTTGCCAATTACGTTGCTGCGGCACACGACCCTTTCGCCACTACGGAAAACTTTGACGGAAAACTGACCGGTCAACTAGGGGTTAACGAGCGGTTCGGAACTGCGCTAATCGATCGTTATGCTTCCTTTTTTCCCATGCGTCCAAATGACGCGGCGTTCATCAGCGACCCCACTGACCACGCATTCGAGGTCTGCCTCACTTCGCACAGTTTGCTCGAACCAGTTCTTCTGGCAGATCGCAACGCGTACCTGGCGGGGAAATCCTTCTCCTTCAATGACGAATATTACGACCGGTTTTACAACCAGGCTGCCGCCACGTTGATCCGGCAACTCTCCGACTCGTCCACTGATATCGGCTCGTATTGGCTGACCGCTTGGATCAACGCTGGCAAGCCTCCGTTGCCTCATTAACGCCCTAGGATGACCGCATTACTCCTTCCGCCCCGAATTGCTTTCCTTCCGAAGGCCGAACTGCACTTGCATCTCGAAGGCTCTATTCAACCCGCGACGGTGTGCGAGTTAACGGGGCGGTACAACATTTTTCTGACGGAGGAACAGCTCCGCCAGCGTTATTCGTATGGCGACTTCGCGGGGTTCATAGACGCGTTCAAGTGGGTCACGTCTTTTCTGCGGGAGCCGCGAGATTATGGGCTCATCGCGCAAGACTTGGGAGAGCACTTGCTGACCCAAAGAGTGGTCTATGCGGAAGTTACACTCTCCGTCGGGGTGATGCTGCTTCGAAGACAGCACCCGGAGGCAAATTTCGAGGCTATTCTGCGTGCGACCGAGGCGTTTGAGAAAAGAGGGCTGCACTTGAATTGGATCTTTGACGCCGCGCGGCAGTTCGGCCCCGACGCGGCGATGAAAGTCGTAAACGCGGCGAAAAGCTGCAACTCCAAAGCGATTGTGGCGTTCGGCATTGGCGGCGACGAGATGAGCGTCGCAACGAAGGAATTTCAGACGGTTTATGAGCGAGCTTCAGACAATGGGCTTCATCTCCTGATGCACGCGGGAGAGGTCGGGGGACCAGAGAAAGTCCGCGAAGCCATTGAATTACTCGGCGTCGAGCGCATCGGACACGGCATCGCAGCGGCGCAGGATCCGGCGTTGATGGACTTGCTTGTCGACCGGAGAATCCCGCTGGAGGTTTGCCCGCAAAGCAATATCCGGACTGGCGCGCTCGCGAAACAGCTGCGGCTCGCCGATGCACAAATCGAAAATCATCCATTGCCTCAACTATTGCGCCACGGGATTCCGGTGGTCCTTTCCACCGATGATCCCGCGATGTTTCATACGACTTTGCTGGAAGAATATGCAAATAGTGCGAGAATGGGGCTCAACGAAACCGAGCTCAGTCAAATTGTCGAGATGAGCTTCGAACACGCGTTTCTTTCGGAAGACGAAAAGCTTGCGCTTAGAAAAACTCACCCCGTTTGAATCCGGAACGTCCCTGCTGCGATTGTCTCGGCCTTGCAGGTCCATTTGCGTCTCCCACGATGTTATACTTACCGTATGAAAGCACATGTTTGGGTGATGCCGAAGCGCACTGTACTCGATCCACAGGGACAAACGATCCAACATGCGCTGTCCGGGCTCGGTTATGAGTCCGTCAAGGACGTTCGGCAGGGTAAATTTTTTGTCCTCAATGTCGAAGGCTTGACCAAGGAAGAAGCCACGAAGCAGCTTGAGCGCATCACGAAAGACGTGCTCACCAATCCGGTGATCGAGGAATCCCGCTTCGAGATCATGGAGTAATCGTCACGCGCTGTAACTGATCGTCGCAATGGTGCCCTAGGCTCAGCCTGAAACGTCTCAGCCCGCGCTATTGTCCGCCCTTGACAGGATTCGCCACATCTTTTCCAGGAACACGCTGACTCATCACAACTCCGTGCTAGTCTTACGAAATAGAATTCTCAGGAGACGCCGCTCATGTGCGGAATTGTCGGCTATATCGGCCCGAAAAAAGTGGTACCGGTCATTATAGAAGGCCTGCGGAAGCTGGAGTACCGCGGCTACGATTCCGCGGGGATCGCGGTCGTAACCGCGGAGGGAAAGCTTGAGATCCGCCGCGCTCCAGGGAAGCTTCGCAACCTCGAGGAAGTCATTCAGAAGTCGCCCCTCGAAGGCACTTATGGTATCGGACACACTCGCTGGGCTACGCACGGCCGCCCCACGGAGGAAAATGCACACCCGCATCGAGACTGCACCGGCGAAATTGTAGTCGTTCACAACGGAATCATCGAGAATTATCTCGAACTGAAAGAGCAGCTCCAGCACGAAGGGCACAAGTTCGTTACCGAGACGGATACGGAAGTCGTAGCGCATCTCGTGGAGAAAAATTCGCGGGGAGGCGTGCCGCTGGAAGAGGCTGTTCGCAAATCTCTCAAAGAGTTGCGTGGTATATATTCCCTTGTGTTTCTCTCGGCTCGTGATCCGCACAAAATTGTCGCGGCGCGCATTGGCCCGCCTTCGGTCATCGGACTTGGAGATGGAGAATATTTTGTCGCAAGCGACATCCCCGCTCTTCTCGAGCACACCCGCCAAATCTTCTTTCTCGCGGATGGTGACATCGCGGTCCTTACCAAAAACGGCGTGCGTGTAATGGATCACGAAGGCCGTCCGGTAAATCGTCCGGCGCACCATGTCGCCTGGGATCCCATCATGGCCGAAAAGGGCGGCTACAAGCACTTCATGCAAAAGGAGATTTTCGAACAGCCTCGGGCGGTGCGCGATACCATGCTCGGACGCATCTCGCAGGATTCGGGAAAAATTTTTCTGGACGAGATGCAAATTTCCGAAGAGCAATTCCGCGAGTTTCAGCAGGTGCGTATCGTCGCCTGCGGAACAAGTTGGCACGCTGGCCTTGCCGGAAAGTTCATGATCGAGCGGTTGGCCCGCTTGCAGGTGGAGGTCGACTACGGAAGCGAATTCCGCTATCGCGATCCCATTCTAGATTCAAAAACTTTGACAATCTGCATCAGCCAGTCCGGCGAGACCGCCGACACACTAGCAGCCCAACGCGAAGCCAAAACCAAAGGCTCGCCCACTCTCGCCATCTGCAACGTAATGGGCTCGATGATCACCCGCGAAGCAGCGGGAACCGTCATTACCCACGCTGGTCCGGAGATTGGAGTGGCCTCGACGAAAGCGTTCACCGCGCAACTAGCCGCGATCCTCCTCCTGGCTTCGTACCTCGGCCAGATTCGCGGAAAGCTGTCCCCCGCCGCCGCCGTCAAGCTGATGCAGGAATTCACGCGTATTCCCCACAAGATGGAAACCATTTTACAAGCGGAAGAGTCCGGCTTTTACGAAAACCTCGCCCGCCAGTTTTTCCGCTATACGGATTTTCTCTATCTAGGCCGTGGTATTCATTATCCGATTGCCTTGGAAGGCGCCCTAAAACTGAAGGAAATTTCCTATATTCATGCCGAAGGCTATCCCGCAGGCGAAATGAAACACGGGCCGAACGCACTCATCGACGAGAACCTGCCCGTCGTCGTATTGGCCACACGGGACGACAACGACTCGGAATCCGTCACGCGCTATGAGAAAAGCGTTTCGAACATCCAGGAAGTGAAGGCCCGCGACGGCATCGTCATTTCTATCGCGACGGAGAAGGACCGTCTCGCCCGCGAGGCCTCCGACCACATCATCGAGCTGCCCCCTGCGCCAGAAATTCTTGCACCTCTATTGGAGATCATCCCCTTGCAACTTCTCGCCTACCATATCGCAGTCCGTCGCGGGTGCGACGTCGACCAGCCAAGAAACCTGGCGAAATCAGTGACGGTCGAATAGCAAATCAAACCGCCGCATACTCTTCGCCGGCACCTCTTGCTCTGATCTTTCTCGCCGATAGGCCCGCGCGTCATTTTCCGCTAAAATGAAATCATGTTGCGCTTGCTCCAGTTCTTCTTGGGACTGCTTGTTTCTTCCGCGTTCATTCCAATAATCCCCGCGCAAGAGCAAACACCGGTACCGGGAACCGCCATTCTTCACGAAATTCGCATTGAAGGCTTGAAAACACTTTCGGAATCGCAGGTCATCGCACTCTCTCAGCTCGAGAAAGATTCCCAGGTTGGAAAGGCAGACTTGCAGGCAGCGGCGGACCGCTTATTGCAAACCGGCATGTTTGCCAAGGTGAACTACAATTTCCAAACGCGCAGTGAAGAACTGACGCTGACTTTTCAGTTGGAAGAAGCGCGGCGCGTTCCCATCTACTACGACAATCTGCCCTGGTTTTCTGATGGCGAGCTGGGCGATGCCATTCGCAAGAAACTGCCATTCTTCGACGGCACTCTCCCGGAAGCCGGCGGTGTCGTGGATCAAGCCAGCGAAGCCATCAAAGACTTGCTGGCATCGCATCAGCTAAACGTCACCCTCGATCACGAACTTATCTCTAATCCGCTTGGCGACGGCACGGTTCAGGAATTCCATGCCCAAGGCGCGACGCTCTATATCGCCAACCTGAATTTCGGCGACTCTTCGCTTGCATCTTCCCACACCGTGCAGCAGCAACTCTCCGAGGTGCTTGGAAAACCTTATTCGCGGATGACCATCGATCTTTTTCTCTCGGAACAGCTGCGGCCCCACTATCTTCAGCAGGGATACCTGCGCGTGAAGCTCGGGCCACCAGAGGTGCGCCTAACGGGCAACCCGAACCAGAAACTGCCTGAACAGATTCCCGTCTTCGTCCCGATTGTGACCGGCGCCGTCTATCACTGGAAAGAGGTGCAATGGTCCGGCAACTCCGTTTTGTCGTCCATTACGCTTTCGAATGAGCTAGGACAGAAATCCGGTGAGGTTGTCAACGGCATGCAGATCGAAGCTGGCTGGGATCGCGCGCGGGAAGAGTACGGACATCTGGGCTATCTCGATGCGAAGTTAGATCCTGTCGCCACTTACGACGATCAGGCTCACACTGTCTCCTACGCCGTGTCCGTAGTCGAAGGAGTACAATATCACTTCAATACAATGGTTCTGACCGGCTTATCCCTTGCTGGCGATCGCCGGCTAAATCAAAAGTGGCCCACGCAGGCAGGCGCGGTCTTTGACAAGACACTTTTCGAAGCTTTTCTGACCAAGTTGGAGTCCCATCCCGCTGAGATTTTCGGCGAGTTGCCTGTGCATTACGATACCGTCGGGCATTGGCTGCGCACGGACGTGGACAAGCGGTTGGTGGACGTGCTCCTCGATTTCAAGTAATGGTTCGATTTAACGCCGTCAGCACAGTGAAGCGGTCTTACGGTGAGGTATACTCTCTATGGAAATGAATACATTCGTCCGTATTCACATGGCAGAGCAAGCGCAACCTTCGGCCGCCGAAAAAGAGCTTTTGCTGCTAAAGCGGTTGGCTGAGTTCCCTTCCCTGATCGTCGCACTTTCCGGAGGCGCGGACTCCGCTTACCTCGCCTGGGCGGCTCACCGTGCAATTGGAGAACGCGCCTTGTCCGTAACCGCGCTCTCCCCAAGCTATTCCGCGCACGACCGCGCCGCGGTCGAAGAGTTTGTTCGCAAGCTGGGTGTGCGTCACGAATTTATGGAAACGCACGAAATGGAAAATGCCAAATACCGCGCGAACTCCCCGGATCGCTGCTATTTTTGTAAAGACGAATTATTCAACGTGCTGGACGTGACGGCGCAGAAGCGCGGATTTGCCGCTGTCGCTTACGGAGTCAATGCCGATGACACTTTGGATTTCCGCCCCGGGCACCGCGCCGCAACGGAACATCGCGTCCTTGCTCCGCTTCTCGATGCTGATTTGCACAAGATAGAGATTCGAACGCTCTCCCAGCGGGGTGGCCTGCCCACCTGGGACCGTCCCGCCTCTGCCTGTCTCGCCTCGCGCCTCCCCTATGGAACGGAAGTGACACCGGAGCGCTTGGCTCTCGTCGAGCGCGGCGAAGCGGCTCTGCGCGAACTCGGCTTCCGGCAATTCCGAGTCCGCTTGCACGAAAAGCTGGCGAGAGTGGAAATTGCCCCGGAAGAGATGCCGCGCGCAATGTCGCCGGACATCGCCACCGCCATCTCTGTGCGACTCAAAGAAGTTGGGTTCACCTATGTTGCGCTGGATCTGGAAGGCTACCGCCAAGGTTCCCTAAACGAGAGCCTGGTTCGTTGAGTAGGCCCGGCCACACTGGGCGACCGGAACATATTCCTCCGCATTTGCGTATCTTCAGTCGGGGAAGGTCAGATGAGCGCCAGTCTCGGCGCTGGAGGCAGAATGACGCGACACTTCAAGTTGGCAGCACCCTTCCCGTTGCTCGCAATGGTCGTGGCCCTCGCGGGCTGCCAAATGGGACCCTCGGTATCCGGCAGCTTCGACCGCTCATTGGATGTTTCCGGCCCGATCCGGCTCGAATTGTCGAACGTTGCGGGTGACGTGGCCATCGTTGGTAGCGCTGACGGCAAAGTGCACGTGCACGGCGATGTTCGTGTCGCCGGATTCGGTTTTGGAAGCCCCCAGAAACGCCTGGATGATATCCTTGCCAGCCCTCCCATCGAACTCAAAGGAGCCACTCTGCGCGTGGGCAAAGAAATGGCGCGCCTGCACAATATTTCTATCGCCTATTCCATCGAATTGCCTCGCGAAGCGGAAGTGAGCTCTTCGAGTGTCTCCGGATCACAATCCGTTCGCAACGTCCGAGGTCCCGTGCAAGCAGATTCCGTGTCTGGATCGGTCCGCGCGCAAGACATTGGGCGGGCAGCCAGGCTGTCCTCTACCAGTGGGTCAGTCACCGCGGAGAATTGTGGGGATGACGTTCGCGCCACGAGCGTGTCCGGAAGCGTGACCGTTTCAAACGCTAAAGGAGATGTCTCAGCGCATTCCGTTTCAGGGGATGTGCGCGTGAACAATCCGGGTGGTCGCGTGGATGCCAATAGCTCTAGCGGATCGATCGAGGTGCGTGGGGCCAACGCTGACGTGAAGGGCCACTCTACATCGGGCAGTGTGACGGCCCAGGGGAATCCAAGCGGCAACAGCTATTGGGAGTTGAGGACGGTCTCAGGCTCCGTGCACATCGCCGTGCCCTCCAGTGCCAACTTTCATTTTTCCGCCGGCGCCGTCTCCGGCCAAATTCGAGCACAAATTCCAATTGTGATTGAAGAGCAAGGCAAGCACTCGCTCCGCGCCCACATAGGTGACGGCGGCGGGCGCGTGGAAGTTCATACGGTGTCGGGCACCATCGAATTGCAGGGCTCGGAATCGGCTGCTCTTCGACCGCCGGCCTAAGGCTGCGCCGCAAACTTACAACGCAATTCGGTATTTTTCGTGCGAACAGACTAGAATTCTTACTTGTGCGCTTCCTATGGCAACGTCCCGCCCTGTTGCTCGCTCTTTTTGCGATCGCCTATTTGTGTCCCCTGAGCGCTTCCCCGGTCTCTCAGCAAGATGCAAGCCAGACGAAGCAAACTCAAGGGTTGAAGTCTTCCTCTCCCAAGCAACCTCCCGTCACAAAAGCGCCTTCGGAAACCGAGCAGTTGCAACAAGCGATCGATGGCGCGGGGAATGACCGCGTCGCCCTCGTCCGCAACCTCGAGGAATTCCTCGACAAGCACCCGGAGTCGAGGCAACGTCCTCAAATCTATCGTGCGCTTGTGGAAACCAGTTTGCAGTTGCGAGACTCGCGCCGTGCGGCCGATTATGCCGAGCGCATCGTCGCCCTTGCGCCGGAAGACATTTCCATGACGGTGCTCGCCATTCAGCTCCTCGAGCGAACGGGCGACGAACCGGCTCTGCACCGCGCCGTAAATTATTCATCGCGGGTGTTGGACTACATTGACCGCAGCAGCTCCGAAGACAAATCTCCTAAAATTTCGAAGGAAGAATGGGAATCTGAACACAAGCGCGACAAGATGAACATTCTCGCGCTCCGGGGAAGGCTTTCCTTCAAACTCCGCGACAACGCCGCTGCCGAACAGGACTTTCGCGCGAGCATGGCGCTGTCCCCCAGTGCCGCTGCTGGAGAGAAACTCGGCGAAATTGCCGAATTGAATAAGGACTTCGCACACGCGATCCGGGAATATGCACGAGCGTTTGCCCTGGCGGACGCCTCCGGCGGTGGCGCAATTCGCAAGGAGATACGCCAAAAGCTGGGCAATGTCTGGCGCCTCGCCCATGGCTCAGACCAGGGTCTCGGCGACTATCTCTTGCACGCATACGACGAGGTCTCTGCGTCCTCGGATGCGCCGAAACCAAAGCGAAACGCCGATGCCCAAGAGCCTTATGAGTTCACCTTGCGAAACGCCCGGAATGGTTCGGCCTATTCGCTCGCGGAACAGAAGGGGAAAATCGTCGTTGTGAATTTTTGGGCCACATGGTGTGGCCCGTGCCGCGCGATGGAACCGCATTTTGAAGCCGTCGCGGCACAGTTCCAGGGGATCGCGGATATTGTCTTCCTTGCCGCGGATTGCGATGAAGATGAAAGCCTGGTGCCGCCCTATCTCGAGGAAGTAAAACCACGCACAACCGTAGTCTTTGCAGATGGGCTGGACCGGCTCCTCGCTGTCAATTCCTTTCCGACGCTCGTTGTGCTTGATCGCGCCGGAAAGATTGCCTATCGCGCCGAGGGATTCGATCCCCACGAAGTCGAGGCGGAATTGTCCGATGCAATCCGTCGTGTCTTAACGACGCAAAAGGAAAGCCTGGAGAAGTTCCATCACGGCGCTAAATCTGCGCCATAGTTCGACACGAATTCCTCGAAATCGTCCACTTCGTCCATGTCTTTTCCCACGAACCGGATTGTGTGCGAATCCACGCGTTGAACGATTCGCAGATAACTGAGCAACTCAGCCGGCATGTAGTTCTTGAAGGTGATTTCCAGCGTAACCGGAGTTTTGATCACATAGGGCTTGAAATTTTGCAGCCGGGTGAACGCCGATTTCACGCCCGCGAAGATTCTGTCGCACGATTTCGCGGGCGTAAGCGTCTCCGCGGAATGAAAACTAAGCGATTTCTTCGTCTCCACTGTTTCGATGTCCCCGAGGCGCGACTTGATCTCTTGCATTGCGGCGTCATCGCCCGAGGCAAAAATAACCGGAACCCCCTTTGCGCCGGCGTACGCGGCGTTGTACTCGCCCTCCGTCACTGCATTGCCGTTCAACGCCACGCGCGTGTAATGCGCGCTCGAAAACGTGTGCGCGCGAACCCCGTTTAGATTCGTCGTGGACGCGTGATAGCCGATAAAGATCGCGGCGTTGAAGCTGGAATTCAGCCCGGCCATCATCCCGCCGTGCCGCGGCCAGGCCCGCACAATCCGGACATCCTTCGGAAATTCCTCAATCAATAGGTTTTCACCGTTCCCGTGTGAGTCGCTGACTACAATCTCGCCCGCTCCCGCCTCTTTTGCGGCTCGAACTGCAGCAAGCGTCTCATCCGTCATGAAATGCCGGAAGCGTTCGTATTCGAACCCACCAGGAACAAGCTGATCGGCCGTGACTACGCCTGCCACGCCTTCCAGATCAACCGAAATATAAACTTTCAATTTTTTCGCCGAATCCGCAGGCGCCTGCGCCGAAGCTTGCCGCGCCGCAATGAGACTCATGACGAAAACAACTCCGAAAATCAGCGGGCGGATGAGAATCTGCAATCTAAAACGCACCATGAATAACCTCTCATTTGGTCGAATGACTTCGGCTCTTGTCATCAGCGCCTGCCAGCTTCTGCCCAGTTGCCGAACCCGCGGGAAACGCCAGCGCGACTTCGCGCGCAGCCAGAATCGTGTTCACGTGGATGCGGATCGTGTCCTCGACCCGCCTCGCGTACCCTCCCGCCAGGGCTGTCGCAACAGGAATCCCTCTCCGCCGGGCTTCTTCAAACACCCTCTGGTCGCGCGTTTTTAGTCCGCTCTTGGTGAGTGACAATCCCCCAAGCTGGTCCTCGCAATACGGATCTGCCCCGCCTATATAAAAAAGTATCTCCGGCCTAAATTTATCCAACGCCGTCTGAGCGGCCGGAATCAACGCTCCAATATATTCGTCATCTTCCGCACGGTCCGCCATCTCGAGGTCGACATCCGAAGGCGGCTTGTACGCCGGATAGTTATTCTCTTGGTGAATCGAGAGTGTAAAAACCGATTCATCATCGGCAAAAATCGCCGCAGTTCCATTGCCCTGATGCACATCCGTATCAACAATCATGGCTTTTCGAATGGCTCCGTCGTGCTGCAGCCTACGAATGGCCACCGCGACATCATGGATCGCGCAAAATCCCTCGCCATGCCCGGGATACGCGTGATGAAAACCGCCGCCGAGATTGCATCCAAAACCGTCTCGCAGCGCTGACTGTCCCGCGAGGATCGCGCCTCCGGCAGCAAGCCAGCACGCTTCCACCGCCTCGCGCGAATAAGGAATCTCCAGCTTCATGATCTCGCTGGCAGATAGCGTCCCAGTCTTCAGCTTTCGTACCCAATCGGGGGTATGCACGCGGAGAATGTCTTCGTCCGATGCGGCGTCTGGCGTAAGGAAATCGTCGCCGGCCGCGATGCCTTCGCGTACCAGCGTTTCCGCTATCAGGTGGAATTTCTGTGAGGGAAAAACATGCTCCCCGAGATTTAGGTCATAGCCTTTGTGATAAACGAGTTTAAAAGGAAGCATGCCGATCAGCGCAGTGATTTCTCGTGTTAACGATTCCGTTGAAGGGGCACGGCGTGCCGTTCCCCACCTTATTGGCTACAGCCTTCAGTTCTCGCGCTCAAGAATAAAATCCGGCAACGTCAGCAGCGCTCGCCCATACTCCGAATCCCCGCGCCCTTCCAAACAGGCTTTCGCCCGGTGCGCATATTCGTGTGCAAGGCTCCGAACCCGATCGAGCGCCCCGGAATCGCGAACCAGCGAAACAATGGTCTCCGCGCGCACCGAGTTGAATTCCTTTTCCTCGAGGACCCGCGCCACAAGCCCGCGCGCATCTCGATGTCCGTTATCCATGGCGTAGATCAGCGGCAGCGTGACTTTCCCTTCTTTCAAATCGCTCAACACCGGCTTCCCGAGTTGCTCTGCCGAAGCCGTAAAATCCAGTAGATCGTCGACCAGCTGAAACGCCAGGCCGGCATAACGCCCGTAGTCGGCCAGCGCCTCTTCCTCCGCGCCTTCCAGGCCGCCAAGGACAGCCCCCAATCTCGCGCAGCCGCTGAAGAGACACGCCGTTTTGTACGTCGCGAGCCGCAGCGCATCGTCTTCGGTAACATCGATGCGGTCAATCTTTGCCAGCTGAATCAGCTCGCCTTCCACCATTTTCTGCGTGAGATCAATCAAAATGTCCAGAATGCGAAAATTTCTTTCTTCCAGCGCCATTTGAAACGACTGCATGTACAGCCAATCCCCCGCAAGGACGCTGCGATGATTGCCCCAGCGCGAATTTGCGGATGGGCGGCCTCGGCGCGTGTGGGCGCTATCAATCACGTCGTCGTGAATCAACGTGGCGCTATGAAGCAGCTCGACCACCGCGGCCAATCGGATCGCGCCCTCGCTGCGCTGGCCCGTATACGCATTGCAAAGGAGCAGAAGCGCGGGACGCAGCCGCTTCCCTCCACCGCCCAGAAGGTAGCTCGTAATTTCCGAAACCGGCTCGAACGCGCCGGCGCTCTGTCGCGCGAGTTCTTCCTCGACCAAAACCAGGTCGTCGCGGACAAGATCAAAAATCTCTTTGGCAGTGAGCAGCGCGATAGCTTTTCTCCCTTGGCCCGCATTCATGGTCGAGACTCCGCAGTCGAGGACAGGGACGGCTGGGAAAGGCGGAAGAAGCGCCGGAAATTCCCTGCTGTCCTGGCGGCGAATTCTTCCGCGGGTAAGTCTCTCACACTCGCGAGCGTGCGCGCTACTTCCGCAACGTATGCCGGTTCGTTCCGTTTTCCACGGTACGCCTGCGGCGCAAGATACGGCGAATCTGTTTCAATCAAAATGTTTTCCAGCGGCAAAGCCTTCGCAACGTCTCGAAGATTCTGCGTCTTCGGATAGGTTGAATTGCCTGCAAACGAAATCAGGAAGCCCATCTCCACGCCACGCTTGGCATCTTCCAAACTGCTCGTGAAGCAATGCAGAATCCCGCCAAATCCAATAGGTCGCCAGACTTCTTCGATTAGCCGCAAGCAATCCGCCCAAGCGTCGCGACAATGAATGATAATCGGCAGCTTCGCTTGTGCAGCCAGCGCCATCTGATCGCGGAACACGCGCTCCTGCACCTCGCGCGGCGAATGATCGTAAAAATAATCGAGCCCAATTTCGCCCCAGGCGATCACTTTCGGATGCTTCGCCAGCTTGGCCAATTCGTCCAAATGCGCCTGCTTCACTTCTTTTGCTTCGTGCGGATGAATCCCCACGGTCGCGTAAATCCAATCGTGCTGCTCCGCAAACGGCAAAGCCGCATCTAGTTTCTCCGGACCCGGTCCCGTCCCGATAGCAAGCAAGGTAGTAACGCCCGCCGCCCGTGCGCGTTCCAACATAACATCGCGATCTTCCGCGAATTGCGGAAAATCAATGTGTGCATGTGAATCGACCAGTTCCATGGTTTTGTAGGGCAGGCGATCTTGTCTGTGCCCTTCCATCGCCGCCCTAGCGGATCGCGCCAAACAAAAATGCTTCGGTGCTACTTGAGTCGTGCGCCGATTTCAACGTCTTCGTCGGGGAAGCCCACCAGGACGGGGCGCCCTTCGGGACCGACCGAGGCGGCCACAATCATACCGTTGGACTCCACACCGCGGAGCTTTCGCGGCGCGAGATTCACGACGACGGCAACTTTGCGGCCTACCAATCTTTCCGGCTCGTAAAACTGCGCAATCCCCGCGCAAATCTGCCGTATCTCCGTACCGATATCAACGGTCAGCTTCAGCAATTTGTCCGCTCCGACAATGCGCTCGGCGGTTTTCACCTGCCCGACGCGCATCTCCACTTTCGCGAAATCCTCGATGGCGATTTTCTCGTTCGCGGCCGGAGCTGCAGCCGCAGCGGCGGCCGTTCCTGCCGCAACCGGCGTAGCTGCAGGTGTGCTTGCCGCAACGGGCGAAGGTGCGTTCTGTGCTTCTTTTTCCATGGCTTCCATCCTCTCGATTGCTTCTGCTTTTTCAATACGCGGAAATAATGCCTGAGATTTTCCAAGCGCGGTGCCCGGCGTAAGCTGTCCCCAGCGCAGACCGTCCAAGGCGAGTGCGCCAATCGCGCCGGATTGGCCAAGAAGTGTCCACACTCTCGCAGTGCTTTCTGGCAAAACGGGATGCGTAAGCACAGTGACAATTCGCAATACCTCAGCCGTTGTCCAAAGTACCGAGGCGCGGCGTAGCTGATCGTCGTCTGATTCGCCAAGCGACCACGGCTTCTCCACCGTCAAGTATTTGTCCGCGGCGGAGATCAGCGACCATATCGATTCCAGTGCGCGCGAGAATTCGAGATTGTTGTAGTGCTCCATGACTTCGCCGACAGTCGCCTGGGCCTCCTTGGCGAGCGTTATGTCTTGCGGCTGCAGTGCACCGGGTTTTGGAATTTTGGCAGCACAATTCTTTTCGATCATCGCCGCCGTGCGGCTCGCCAGATTGCCGAGACCATTAGCGAGATCGCTGTTATACCGAGTGACCAGCGCGTCATAGCTGAAATTACCGTCCTGACCAAAACCCGTTTCGCGCAGCAAATAATACCGAAGCGCATCCATTCCCAGGACATGCACAATCGGCCGCGGCCGCACCACGTTCCCCAGCGATTTGCTCATCTTCGCGCTGTCCATCAACAGCCAGCCATGCGCCCAAATCTGTTTCGGAAGCGGCAGCCCCGCGGCCATCAGGAATGCAGGCCAATAAACTCCGTGAAAGCGAATGATCTCCTTGCCGACTAAATGCAAATCCGCAGGCCAATAACCGGATTTTTCGTAGTTGGGACCGCCGACCGCGCTCAGATACGCCGTCAGCGCGTCGAACCACACATAAAAGACGTGTGGCTCTTCGCCGGGAACAGGAATGCCCCAGCGAATGGTCGTCCGCGTGATGCTCAAATCCCGGAGCCCGCCTTCGACGAAGCTCAACACCTCATTTCGCCGCGCTTCCGGCTGAATAAAATCCGGATGCTTGGCGTACCAGTCGAGAAGGGGCCTTTGAAATGCCGATAGTTTAAAAAAGTAGTTGGGCTCGGTGACGGTTTCTGTGGGACGCCCGCAATCCGGGCATGGCTCGCCGGGCTTCACGTCCACATAGGCGTTATCGTAAATGCAGTATTGCCCCGTGTAGTGCCCCGGATAAACGAATCCATTTTCGCGGCACAGTCTGAACAACCATTGCACCGTGTGCGCGTGTTTCAAGTCCGTCGTGCGAATGAACTCGTCGCCCTGCACCCCAAGCTCATCCCAAAGTGCCTTCCACTGCGCGGCCATTTTCGCCACAAACTCGGATTCCGGAACACCCGCCTTCTTCGCCGAGCGCTCAACGTTTACACCGTGCTCGTCCGTCCCTGTAGTCATCACCACGTCGTATCCGAGCATCCGCTTGTACCGCCGGATGGTGTCGCACACAATCGTCGAATAGGTGTGCCCGATGTGCGGCAATCCGTTCGTGTAGTAAATCGGCGTCGTCAGATAATATTTTGGTTTCCCCGCCATTCTTCTCCGTTTCGTTCGTTTGTCTTTTCTGTGTTTTCTTCTTCTCTGCTGGGACTCTGTACCCTCTGTGCCTCTGCGTTACATTTTCTCTTAGATTTTCTCGTAACTCCGCATCGCTTCCGCAATCACTCTCTGCAAGGGCACATTTTTCTCCACCGCCAACTTCTTGCAGTCCTCAAACTCTGGCGCCACATGCAACACGCTCCCATTCACCCGCGACACTTTGATCCGCACGTCGCCGTACTGCGTCGCCACGCTCACCCATTCCCGCGGCAGAACCCGCCGCTGCGCCCGGTACGTGCGCGCGCCAAACGTCGTCGTCTCGGCAAATATCAGCGACATCAACGCATTCGTGTCCCGCGGTTTGCACAAAACCGTCAACAGTGTCCCCGGCCGGTTCTTCTTCATCTGCACCGGCGTCGTGTAAACATCCAATGCCCCTGCCCCCAGCGCCTTTTCCAAAAAGTATCCGTAAATCTGCGGATTCATGTCGTCGAGATTAGCCTCGAGGACGGCAATCTCTTCGTCCAACCCGGTGGCACAGGCTTCAGCCTGTGCTCTTTTCATTGCGCCAACTTCTTCTCCAACCATGATCCTCAACACATTCGGCTGCCCCTCAAGGTCCCACGTACCCGCGCCATATCCAATCGCCAATACGCTCATCGCCGGCTGCGGCCCAAACTTATCGCATAGCGTCGCCACAATCGCCGCACCGGTAGGCGTCACCAACTCTCTTTGCACCCCGTTCGAGTATGTCGGCTTTCCGGTCAGCAATCTAGCGGTAGCAGGCGCTGGCACGGGCAACACTCCATGTGCCATCTTCGCCGTGCCGCCGCCGACGTTCAAAGGCGAACAAGCAAACTTCTCGATCCCGAGCGCCTCAAACCCGATACAGGCGCCCACAATATCCACAATGGCGTCCACCGCCCCAACCTCATGAAAATGAATCTTTTCGAGTGGCACATCGTGTACTCGGGCTTCCGCCTCGCCAAGTTTCTGGAAAATCGCGGCGGCTCGCTCACGGACTGCCGGGGCTAGCTTGGATTTTTGCAAGATCTCTAATATGGCGCTGAGTGACCGGTGCTTCGACTGATCCTCCGTCTTTACATTCACATAGGTCGCGGCCATCCCATTTTTCCAAACCTTTTCCGCCGTCAATTCCCATCCCGGAACCTGCAAGCCGCGCAACTCCGCGCGCAGTTGCTCCACGGCGCAACCGGCATCGACTAGTGCGCCCAGCGTCATGTCGCCGCTAATTCCGCTAAAGCAATCAAAATACGCAAGTTTCATGGGACGCCGCCGCGCGGAGGGACCTTGCACTTCAAAATCCGCGCCCGTGCTGAAAGCCTTCAAGAAAGGCTCTTGGTTAAAGTTCGATACTATCGGCGCAACCCAGGTGTGTCAAACTGCGCCGCAGTATCGCCCTAAGGCGGGGATGGCAATGCACCCCGCTCCAGGCTCCTTGTCGGAACGGTTTTGGTCCATTCCTCCCTTTAATTCCAGATCTCGGTCAGAGCCATCTTGCGGAAAATAAAGTGCTTATCATTAATTACTTGACAACTATAACGCTTCTGCTATAATAACTCTCTAATCGGCACCGTTCCTCGTGCCTGCCTCAATGTCCTCTCGCCCCGTGGACCTTTCTAAGCCCCATGGAAGAAGAACATCTCGACTTTTCGCCCAAGTCGCTCCTCTAACTTCTTTATTTGCAACTCTTCCAGGACAATCGCAACTCTCTGATTCCTTGGACTTTGAAATCCTTTGTTTTCAAATTTTTGCAAAACTGTCCCGCGTAAGTCCTTTATATGCCACTCTTACAAAAAACACCGGGGGTGGGGGGTACCCCGCACACACGCCTCCTCGCTACCCGGCGTTACCTTTTGACGCTCTTCCTCCCTTCCACTTATACTCACTTCTATTTTCCCACGAGGGTCTGTGTATCTAACTATTGCTAACCGCCTCCGCGATGCTCTGGCGCGCTACATCCAGGAGCATTACTCGATTTCTCTCGAAATCGTCCTCGATCGCCCGCCCAAAATCGAAATGGGCGAGGCGGCATGTCCAGTCTGTTTTGAGTTGGCGAAGCGGTTGAAGAAGGCGCCGCGAATGATCGCGCTGGAGATTGCCAATGGTTTGGGCAAGATCGAGGCTATCGCACGCGTGGAAGTTGCTGGCGCGGGATATCTAAACGCGTACTTTGACCGCGCTGCCTTTTGGGTGAGCGCGTGGAAAGAACAGCGCGGAGAAGACAAGATAATGCGAGCCGGTGAAGCTCGCGGCAAGATTATTGTCGAGCACACCAGCATCAATCCCAACAAAGCGGCGCACATCGGGCACGTGAGAAACGCCGTTTTGGGCGACACCATGGCTCGTGTGCTTCGGCACGCGGGTAACGCCGTGCAGGTGCAGAACTACATCGACAATACCGGCGTGCAAGTGGCGGACGTGGTGATCGGCTTCCTTGATACGGAGCAGCGGACGCTTGAGAGCGTCAAGAAACTCGCTACGGAGACGCGTTTCGATTACTACTGCTGGGATTTGTATGCGAAGGCGACGCACTTTTTTGAGGAGGACAAGGCTCGCGCCGCTGACTTGCGCGGTCGAACGCTGAAAGCGATTGAGGAAGATAGGGGTGAGGAATCGAAGGTTGCGAAGGTGATCGCGGACGCGATTGTTAGTTTGCATCTCCAGACGATGGCGCGGCTGGGGATTTTCTATGAGCTGCTGGCGCGAGAGAGCGAAATTCTGCACTTGAAATTTTGGGATGCCGCCTTCGAGAAGCTAAAGGCGTCCGGCGCAATTCAACTGGCAACGACCGGAAAAATGGCGGGCTGCTGGATCATGCCGTGGAACGAGGAAGAAAAGAGCAAGCAGGCTAAAGACGCCAAGGAAAAAGCCGTGGACGCGGACGAGGAAAACATCCAGGACAAAATCATCGTGCGCTCCAACGGCACCGTGACATACGTCGGTAAAGACATTGCATATCAGCTCTGGAAATTTGGGCTGCTCGGGAAAGATTTTCATTACCGGAAGTGGCCAAACGTTCCCGAAGGCGAAATTGTTTGGGCTACAACCAGCGGAGTCAGCGAGGCCGGCGCGCCGCATTTTGGCGAGCCTGCTTCGATTGTTTACAACGTGATTGACACGCGGCAGTCCTATTTGCAGGACGTTGTAGCGGAAGGATTGCGCCGGCTTGGGCACGCGCAGGCTGCTGAGAAATCCATTCACCTGTCATATGAAATTGTAGCGCTCACACCGCGTTGTGCAGCAGAGATGGGCTATGAGCTAACTATTGAAGAGGCAAAGAAACCGTACGTCGAGGTCAGCGGCCGCAAAGGCTTCGGCGTCAAGGCCGATGATCTGATTGACAAACTCGAGACGGCCACTCTCGCCGAAGTCCGGCAGCGTCACGCCGAAATGTCCGAAGCCGGACAGAAACAGACCGCGCATGCGATTGCCGTGAGCGCGCTGCGTTTTTTTCTGCTGAAATTTACGCGAAATGCGATCATCGCCTTCGATTTCAAGGATGCGCTAAGTTTTGAGGGCGAGACCGGCCCATATTGCCAGTATGCCGTCGTGCGAATTCGCGGCATACGCCGAAAGGGCGTGGAAGCCGGTGCGACGAACGCGGCGCTGACCCAAGAGACGATCGCGACACTGCTGCAAGGCACGGAAGGCGACGGCCTGTGGGAATTGTTGCTGCAGACAGGATCGCTGGACCTTGCGGTGGACGCGGCCATCGGCGCGCAAGAACCTGCATTCGTTGCTAAGTACGCGTTCCAGTTGGCGCAGGAATTTAACAATTTTTACCACAAGCACCATATCCTGACGGAACCAGATGAACAAAAACGCGCCTTCCTGCTGCGCTTGACCGAATTGGTGGAGGCCCGATTGGTAGAGACCCTGGGTTTACTGGGCATTGAGGCGCCGGAAAAAATGTAGTGGCACGACACATCGTGCCCTGTCGTGCTACTCGATGCGATACAAGCTCGATGCTAATAAGACATCGCGAGATGGACCAGGGTGCGAAGCGCGACGCCTGTCGGGCCTTTGGCGAGCCAGGGCTTGGCGTCGTCGTTCCAGGCCGTGCCCGCAATATCCAAATGCACCCACGGCGTGTCGCCTGCAAATTCGCGGATGAACCACGCTCCCGTAATCGACCCGCCGCCCTTGCCGCTCCCGATATTTTGAATGTCGGCGACCGTGCCCTTGATGAACTCGCGGTACTCGTCATCCATCGGAAGTTGCCACATTTTCTCGCCGGCCGCTTTCGCCGAGGCGAGAACTCTGTCGGTCCACAATTGATCCGCGCCGCTGAAGACTCCCACGTTGATGCTCGCAAGCGCCACTACAATCGCTCCAGTCAGCGTCGCCGCATCCACAAGATGCGTTGCGCCGAGTTGCTTCGCGTAGTGAACGCCGTCGGCAAGAATCAGCCGCCCTTCAGCGTCCGTGTTCAGGACCTCAATCGTCTTGCCGGACATGGCCGTCTGAATGTCGCCGGGCTTCTGAGCCTTGCCGCCCGGCATGTTTTCCGTGGACGGCACCACGCAGATCACTTTCACGTTTGGCTTCAGCGCTGCGAGCGCGCGCATCACGCCGATCATCGTGGCGCCGCCGGCCATGTCGTACTTCATTTTTTCCATACCTTCCGAAGGCTTGATGGATATGCCGCCCGTGTCAAACGTCACCGCTTTTCCGACCAGGCCAATCACCGGCGCACCCGGCTTGGGATTCGCCGGGTTGTAGGTTATGACGATCATGCGCGGCGGCTCGGGCCCTCCTTGTGCGACGCTGAGCAGCGCGCCCATCTTGAGGTCGGCGATTTTCTTTTCGTCGAGAATTTCCACTGCGAGGCCGGCTTGCTTGGCCATGGCTTCTGCTTTTTCGGCGAGAATCTTCGGCGTCAGCTTATTCGACGGCTCGTTGATGAGATCGCGGGCAAAGTTCTGCGACTCCGCGATGACTCGCCCGCGCGTCAAGCCTTTCTCTCCGGCAGCGCGCTCGGCTTCGGAATACCCCGCGAGCAGGACGGAATCGATGGACTTGTCGTTTTTCTTGTCGGTCTTGTATTTGTCCGATTCAAAGTCCGCGGCGATGGCGCCCTCGGCGAGGGCCTGCGCGGTATCTTCCGTCGCGCCGTTTTCGCGCGCGACAACAGAAAAATTGTGAACTCCCCGCGACTTCAAATAGCGCAGGGCGGCTCCCGAAATCTTGCGCAGCGCGGCCGAATCGAATTTTTCGCGCTTCCCCGCCCCGACAAGCAGCATCCGCGCGGCCTTCAGTCCGGCCGGCGCGTGAATGAGCGTCATCTCGAGCGTTTTGCCGGTGAGCTCGCCGCTCTTCGCCAGTTTTTTTAGAAGGCCGTTTGCCGCCTGGTCGATCTCCGAAATGCGGCCTTGCACGGGTTCAGTATCCTCGAAAACGTAGGTCACAAGTGCTTCGGTTTCGATGGCTGCGAACGGCTGAGTTGCTAACGTGATTTGCATGATTCTCCTATCGCCTCCGGTTGTTGTACATCGCTTTTTCAGTCTCCCTACGAGCTTCCTTGTCGCGCTCGTCCTGGCGGCGGTCCCACGACTTCTTGCCTTGCGCCAGAGCGATTTCCACTTTGGCCAGGCCGTTGCGGAAGTAGATGCGCAAAGGAATGACGGTCAAGCCCTTGGATTGGGTACGGCCAGCGAGTTTGTAGATTTCGTTCTTGTGGAGAAGGAGCTTGCGCGAACCAAGAGGCTCGTGGTTCCACGGACCACCGGGCATGTACTGGGCAATGTGCGCGTTAACGAGCCATGCGCCGCTAGGCTTGAAATCGACGTAAGCGTCACGAATATTCGCTTTTCCTTCGCGCAGGGCTTTCACCTCCGTGCCATGGAGGACCAAGCCGGCCTCGAACCTGTCCAGCAGGTGAAAATTGTAGGAGGCGGCGCGATTCTGAGCCACGACTTGCTCGCCGGATTTGGTACCCTTCTCGAGTTTCTTCGCGGGCTTCGGCACAATCTTCCATCATAACTGGAGTGTTAAAGCTTGGCTACGGTCTTGCACAGGTGGAAGAGCCTACTCACATCGTATCCCCCTGGCGGGTTTGAAGTGTTTGAGTGAGAAGCGGCGTTTGGAGTTGGTGGTTTGCTTGGAGCGCAGGACGTGAGCGGGGCTTGTTGTTGTGGCTGTGG
>Ga0247680_1000033_pt1 | contig 87765 bp, 68 predicted proteins | sample CNK21_metaG_FD_182803 | JGI IMG/M metagenome (GOLD analysis project Ga0247680, IMG submission 182803) | Soil microbial communities from Purdue University Martell Research Forest, Indiana, United States - CNK21 | ecosystem: Environmental > Terrestrial > Soil > Temperate forest > Bulk soil...
CATTAGAAAGGCCGCCCTTCTCTTGGCATTTACTTCGCCTAGACAACGCAGTTATGCCTGAGAAAGCGGCCTTTTTCTACTTCAAATCAGATGTCTTTGCACAATCCTGGTGAGAAATCCGGGCTAGTGCTGCCGCGGCGAGTGTGTGGTGTTATCGGCGGGTCCCCCCTCCCCTATTTTTCGTAAGTGCGGATTCTAAATCACTTAGATTTCTTGTAAGTCGTTTAGAAACAACACTTGGGGGTGCTTTTCGTAAGTGTTCATTCTAAAGAGTTTGTAGATAAACATAACTCATGCTCCGAACTCACGATTTTTGACACGATGCAGCGTTTGCCAAAGAAGTGCGGCATCGCTCTGGCACTGGCGAAAATGGGGCGGGTAACCGGGCTTTGCTAGATCCTCGGCTGGGCATTCCTAAAACGCCGCGTGCCGAAAAGCGCACAGGCTGAAGCCTGCGCCACCAAAACAAAAACGGCAACCGATGGCTGCCGTCTTCGGGAATTTTCCCAGTTATAAGAATAACCCAGTCCGGCATTTTCTTCAAGAGACAAATTGGACTCCACAGGACTAATACCGCCGTGGAAGCCAACTAGCCGGGATTAGGTCCTTGGCCGGGCGAAAAGGCCTGAACACCCATTGAGTCAAATTGGGCGCTTGAGCCAGCGAGCAGGAGAAAGCTTTGTCCTAGTAGGTGGATTGTGGCGGGCAATAAAAGAAAAGAAAGAGCTTGACATCTGAAGTAGTGTTATAGTTAACTATAACACTATAGGGCGACGGGTTCGTTGAAGCAGGTTGATCGCAAGTGACTGAGCCAGCGAATAACCCCGCCCCGAAATCGGGAAGAAATGAATTTCTTAAGGAGAATGAAACATGAAATCCATTCGTTTTGTGTTGTCCGTTGTTCTGATGTCGCTCTCCACCGTCGCTTTCGCGCAGTCCGAGGCGCAAAAGGCCTCCGTGGTTCCTGTGCCGTCCGCGGCGCAGAAGTCATTCGCAACCATGAAAACCCTGGCGGGAGAGTGGGAAGGCCCCGTCACCGTCCCGGAAATGCCGGAGATGTCCGGCGGCAAGCCAATGCACGCCTCGCTTCGCGTTACTTCACGGGGAAACGCCCTCGTGCACGAATTCCAGGAAGCAGGAACGCCGTTGGATGCGACAAAGTACGACCATCCAGTCACGATGCTCTACGTAGATGGAGACCAGCTCACGCTGATTCACTATTGCGACGCGGGGAACCGGCCGCGCATGACCGGCAAGTTGTCGCCCGACGGCAAGACGATCGAGTTCGAGTTCGCAGACATCAGCGGGAGCACGGCGTACCACATGCACCATGCGGTGTTTACGATCATTGACGCCGACCATCACACCGAGGATTGGACGTTCATGATGAAGGACAAGGCGATCCACGCGCACTTTGACCTGAAGCGGGCACAGTGACTGAGAGCGTCGCTGATAAGGGGTACTGGAAACTCTGATGGACCGTGAGTGGAACGACAGTCAGCCGATATACCGCCAGCTTCGTGACCGTGTGGTTGCGATGATCCTCGACGGCGTGCTCAAGGAAGGCGATCCGCTGCCGTCCGTACGCAACGTCGCGGCTGAATATCGTGTGAATCCACTTACGGTCCTGAAGGGCTATCAACAATTAGTGGATGAGGGACTGGTAGAGAGCAGACGAGGCCTGGGCATGTTCATCAATGCTGGCGCACGCAGTTTGTTGCTCGAAGGCGAACGAAAGAAGTTTCTTGGCGAAGAATGGCCGAGGGTCCGCGCGACCATCGAGCGGCTCGGCCTGAAGGCGGAAGAACTGCTGAACGGCGCAAACCCCGGGCCGTCTTCGGATAAAGCACAGTCGAAACGCGCCGAGTCGAAGCCCCGCAAAGAGGAGCGCTAAAGCCATGGCATGCATAGAAGCACGTGGTCTCCGGAAGGCGTTCGGAGCAACGGTCGCGGTGGACGGCATCAATTTGCGTGTCGAAGAGGGCCGCATCCTCGGACTAATCGGTCCCAACGGGGCGGGCAAAACCACAGCGCTCAATGCGATTTTAGGCCTGACCTCCTATGAGGGTGAGCTGAGGGTGCTCGGACGAGACCCCTGGACGGAGCGCGAAAAGCTGATGCGCGACGCCTGTTTCATTGCCGATGTCGCCGTGCTGCCGCGCTGGATGAGGGTTTGGCAGGCTCTCGATTACTTCGCGGGCGTGCATCCGCGCTTCGACCGGGCGAAGGCGGAAGGCTTTCTTGCGAAGACCACCATCGGGCGCGCCAGCAAGGTCCGGGAATTGTCGAAGGGCATGGTGGCGCAACTGCATCTCGCCCTGGTCATGGCCATTGACGCGAAATTGCTGGTGCTGGACGAGCCGACGCTTGGCCTGGATATTTTGTATCGCAAGCAGTTCTACGATTCGCTGCTGAATGACTACTTCGATGGAAGCCGCACCATCGTGGTGACCACGCATCAAGTGGAAGAGATTCAGGACGTCCTGACCGATGTCATGTTCATAAACCGCGGCCGCATCGTATTTGATTGCAGCATGGAAGAATTCGAGTCGCGCTATCTGGAAGTGATGGTGAATCCCGAGCAGATCGCCGCAGCACGAGCGCTGAAGCCGATTCACGAACGCCAAGTGTTTGGGCGGAGCATCCTGCTGTTCGATCGCGTCGAACGCCAGCAACTCGCCGAGCTTGGCGACGTGCGAACGCCGAGCCTAGCCGACTTGTTTGTTGCCGTGCTCAGCAATCAAAGCGACGCGGCCCAAGGAGGGACTCGATGAGTACCCCATCAAGCACCGTGCCCGGGTCTCCCCCCGAATCGCGAGTAACCGCGCCTGCGGTCATCACCGCCAGTCGGCGCATGTACTGGTCGGTGCGGCGCGAATTGTGGGAGCACCGTTCGATTTATATCGCGCCGCTGGCCGCCGCCGCCGTTTTTCTGCTGGCCTTCTTGACTGGGTTGACGCTCAGCCCGTCGCATCGGCACGCGCCGCTCGACGTACCGTACGAATTCGCAGCTGCTTTGATCATGGGAACGGCTTTTATCGTGGGGATTTTCTACTCACTCGACGCGCTGTACGGAGAGCGCCGCGATCGCAGCATCCTGTTCTGGAAGTCGCTGCCAGTTTCCGACCTCACCACCGTGCTCTCGAAGTTCGCCATTCCCCTCATCATTCTGCCGCTGCTGAGTTTCGCCATCGCAGTTATCACGCAGTTCGTCATGCTGCTGCTGAGCAGCGCAGTCCTACTAAGCAGCGGCTTAAGTGTCGGGACGCTCTGGGTCCACATGTCGTTCTTCCACATGTCCCTGATGCTCCTCTACCACATTCTGACCGTTCATGGCCTGTGGTACGCGCCCATCTACGGGTGGTTGCTGCTGGTTTCAGCATGGGCACCACGCGCGCCGTTTATCTGGGCGTTCTTGCCTCCGTTCGTGATCTGGGGAGTCGAAAAGATTGCGTTCAGAACTTCGCATTTCCTCGGCATGCTGCAGTACCGCTTGACCGGGCCGGAGCCTGCCACCACCACCGCGCGGAGCGGAAATCTGATGGAAATGATGTCAGCGCTCACTCCGGTGCAATTTTTCAGTACGCCGGGGCTGTGGGTAGGGCTGGCAGTTGCCGCGATATTCCTCGCCACAGCGGTGCGGCTACGGCGGTACCGCGAACCAATCTGATTCGATGCTCGCTTGATGCAGTACCCGGTGTAAGAAAAACGAATAGGTGCACAACTGAAATGATGGAACGAATTGCAGAAACGTCGCCGCGTCTCAAGGCCAGGATTGCAGGTGTCTTTTACCTGCTCATTGCGAATTTCTAAGCAACAAAATTCTGATTTGATGTTCAGGAGGACAAATGGAACCACTTATTGATGTTAACTGCTCACCGATGGAATGTACTTCTCTCTCGCCGAGTGCTCCGATTTGGCAGGACATCCTGGCACAGGCAATGACCGGGGAACTACTCGCGGCGATGAACTACACCTCTTTATCGGAGATGTGCGAGGATCCCGCAGAAAGAGCCGATGCATTGGAGCATGCGCAGGGTGAACAGGGGCATGCCGTAGCATTCGCTGCCGAGGGCCGCAGGATTGGAGTGGAGGTCACCAATAACGTCGGCGCGAAGCATTGGAAGCGGCTCCGCGACGCCTTTCTGCGTTGCATCACAGAGCGGGACTTTGTCGGCTGCCTGATCGTCCAGGAAATCATGCTGGAATCCTTCGCCGTCGCAAGCTATTCACGCGTAGGAAAGGTGGCGCCGGGGAGCCTAGGCAAAACCTTTGCTCGCATCGCAGCCGAGGAAGAAGATCACGTCGATCATGCCATGTCGATTCTGAGAGCGGAGCGAGCCCGAGACGCGCAGCGGTTCGACGACAAGGTCTACCGGCTGCATCTGGACGTGATGACCACCCTCGCGCAGATGCTGGCAAAGGAATGCAAGGATGGACATTGCGAAGTGTGCCACGCCAGCTGTGTGAAGCCATCCTTGTTCGAAGTCAAGTTGTCGGCAGCCGAGCTTCGGGGGGCGTCGCTGCAGCAGTATCTGAAGACGCTGGACATGCTGGGGATACCCGGGGAGGTAACACTTGCATGGGTGACTCAGTTGCCGGTGTAGGCAGGCAAGGGCGGAATACCGAAGTCGATTTCGCTCTCATCGGGCATCAGGAGAGTTGGCGCGCGGCTGCGGACGTACTCGCGGTCCTGCGCGGACCGGAGCGCACGCCTCTGCCAGACGACGAGATCAAGGACATCCTTCCGTGGATTCCGCCCAGAGCGGTCTGCCATGTCGACGTCGAATCAATCCTCCGCACGAAGAGCGGAGGCGCGAGGGCGCGCGGCCTGTACATCGACTCCTTCATTCCTCCCGACCGTCTGGAAGCTGCCTACGTGCACGAGAACATCGCCCGCGTTCGAGGGGCGGCCGCCTGCGCGATCCAGGCAGGAGCGAAGATCGTGAGTCTCGGCGGATTCAGCTCCATTTTGATGGAGGGCAACTTCGATCAGCTTCCGGGAAGACACGATACGGTCTTCACGACAGGCAATACGTTGACCGTTGCGTTCATCGTCCAAGGCATCAAGAAGATGTGTGCGCTGGAGGGCCGGAACCTCTCAAGATCAACGCTGCTCATCGTGGGAGCAACAGGAGATGTGGGTTCCGGCTGCGTCCGTTGTTTGGCGCCACTCGTAAGGCGAGTGCTGCTCAGCGCACGCAAAGTGGAACGACTAGGCAGGCTCGCAACGGAGTTGCAAGACGATGGAGTTCAGGTCGAGGTCGCGACGGATCTCCAGCGATTCTCCGCAGAGGCCGACGTCGTGATCTGCGCGGCGAGTCTGGCGTCCCCTTCGCTTTTCTTGGGCCGGATCGCGCCTGACGCAATTATTTGCGATGCGGGCTACCCGAAGAACTTGTCTCCAACGGCGGAGATGCTTGGCGCAAAAGTCTTCTTCGGAGGTCCGGGACAAATCACAGGCGGAATGAAGTTCACGCCGGATTTTCATGGAGTTCTGAATCGGCATCCGTTCCCCGATGTGGTTCATGGCTGTTTACTTGAAGGCATGGCTCTTGCACTGGACGGGCGGTTCGAACCTTTCTCTCAGGGAAGAGGGTTCATCACTCCAGAGCGGGTCGAGGAGATGGAGACCATTGCGGCACGGCATGGGATCTATCTCGCACCGCTTTATAATGCCGACGGACCATTGGAGGACGGACTGGATGCCAGATGGAATGGTCGAGAGCATGGGTCCATGGGCGAGAGACGAAGTCAGACTGTCGAATCTTCTTTTTGAGATACCTTGGGAGGATTGAGCGTCGGACCGCGGGCATTATCTATCCAGCCATGTGATACCTGATGTGATGGAGCGGACTGCTGGCTCCGTACTTATCTGATGCCAAGTTTCCGATTGAAGAGCCATGGGCCTTTAGGAGCGCCCACTTTGCTTCATTGGCCGATCGCTTCAGAAACAGCAAAACCCAGACCCCCTGCACGCGAGTCTGCTCCGCTGCGCTTCGAACCGGGCGAGCGTGACCGTTGGGCGCGCCAGAAAGTTAACGTTGATCAAGGCGGCGTCTTTCGATCGTCTTACGTTTGCGGGAGGTGTTCATCACGTTGTGGGCGAGTCATGGGCAACCCGGAAGTTATCCCAGTTGAGCCGATTTGCGCCATTAGTTCCGGTTAGCCGACCACCCGGAAGTTGGCCAGACCAGTCAATACAAGCGTTTAACGCTACCAATAGGATTTAGGTGCGAAGCGAAATTCATCAAATAACGCCCACGTTGACTTGCCTTTGAGTGCAGCCTAACATGCCTCGCCAAGGGCTGGTTCTCAGCAATGATTGGTCAGACCATCTCGCATTACCGCGTCATCGAAAAGCTCGGTGGCGGCGGTATGGGAGTTGTTTACAAAGCGGAGGATACTCGTCTCCACCGTTTCGTCGCGCTCAAGTTCCTGCCTGAGGAAGTAGCCCGAGACCCGCAAGCCCTAGCCAGGTTCCAACGCGAAGCACAGGCTGCGTCTGTCCTGAATCACCCCAACATCTGCACGATCCATGACATCGGTGAGCAAGACGGGCATGCCTTTATTGCCATGGAGTTTCTGGAAGGCGCGACGTTGAAGCACTACATTGCCGGGCGTCCCATGGAATTGGACACTCTGCTCTCGCTCGGCATCGACATTGCGGACGCCCTCGATGCCGCCCACGCCAGAGGAATCGTTCATCGCGACATTAAGCCTGCGAACATCTTTGTCACTAATCGGGGGCACGCCAAGATTCTCGATTTTGGCCTGGCGAAGCTCACTGTTGGTGCCGAAGGTGTTGGCGCTTCCGCGATGGCTACAGCAACCTCGGGAGAGTTGCTGACCAGCCCTGGCAGCGCAGTGGGCACCATCGCGTATATGTCGCCTGAGCAAGCACGCGGAGAAGAGTTGGATGCACGCACGGATTTGTTCTCGTTCGGTGCGGTGCTCTATGAGATGGCGACGGGGCGGATGGCGTTCCAGGGCAGCACTGCTGCCGTCATCCATGACGCGATTTTGAATCGAGCGCCGATTCCTCCATCTAGGCTGAACACGGACTTGCCTCTGGAGCTAGGAGGAATCGTTAACAAGGCGGTGGAAAAAAACCGCAAGCTGCGCTACCAGAATGCAGCCGACATCCGGACTGACTTGCAGCGGCTGAAGCGCGACTCGGATTCTGCGCGGTTGCCTGCAACGACGGAGGCGAAGACTCCATCACGATTTGGAAAGCGCTGGAAGATTGTCGCCCCTGCTGCCCTAGCGGTCGTGGCGCTCGCCGTGGGCCTGTACTTATATTTCCACCGCAACCCGACGCTATCCGAAGAAGACACGCTTGTGCTGGGCGACTTTACCAATACAACGGGTGATCCCGTCTTCGACGACACCTTGAAACAGGCGATTTCCGTACAGTTAGCGCAGTCCCCATTCCTTAACATCCTCTCTTATGCAAGAACTCGCGCCACCCTCAGGCTGATGGCCAAGCCCTTAGATACCAGGCTGACGCCAGACGTGGCCAGTGATCTCTGCCAGCGCGCAGGAGGTAAGGCTTATATTTCAGGTTCGATTTCTAGCTTGGGCAGTCAGTATGTCATCGGTCTCGATGCCACCAATTGCAAAACTGGCGATCTCCTCGTACAGGAACAAGTGACTGCGGGAAACAAGGAACACATCCTAAAGGCCCTAGACCAAGCGGCGATCAAGCTTCGCGAAAAGCTCGGGGAATCGCTCAGTACGGTCGAGAAGTTCGACGTTCCCCTCGATCAAGCCACCACGCCTTCTCTTGAAGCCTTGAAGGCGCTCTCCGTGGGCGTTAAAACTCTGCAGGAGAAAGGCAGCGCGGCGGCGATTCCCTTCTTCAATCGCGCCATCGAACTTGACTCTAAATTCGCGGCTGCTTACGAAGCCTTGGGAATTTCGTACTCCAACCTCAGGGAGCCTGGCCTGGCTACGGAGAACCTGCAGAAGGCTTTTGACTTGCGCGATAGGGTGAGCGAGAGAGAAAAATTCCGCATCTCAGGTTCCTATTACCTGCTCGCCACCGGCGAACTCGAGAAGGCCATCCAGGTTTACGAACTTTGGGCCCAGACCTATCCACGCAACGGCGAACCTCTCGGTAATTTGGGCGTTGATTACGTCTACTTAGGACAATACGGAAAGGCCATTAGCGCGAGCCTCGAGGACCTCCGCTTGAATCCAGGCAGCGCGGCAGCCTACACCAACCTGGTAGGTCTGTATCCTGCGGTGAATCAGCTCGACGAAGCGGACCTCATGTATCAGCAGGCTATAACACACAAGGTTAACAATCCGTTCCTGCATGGAAATCGCTATGGAGTGGCCTTCCTTGCCAACGACGCCGCTGGAATGCAAGAGCAAGTCGCTGCGGCTGCCGGCAAACCGGGTGAAGACGTGCTTCTTTCGTTCCAGTCCGACACCGCGGCATTCTATGGGCTTCTGGCAAGCGCCCGTAGACTCTCACAACGCGCCATCGACTCCGCTCGCGCCAGTGACTCAAAAGAGACCGCAGCAGCATGGCAGATGGACTCCGCCCTGCGCGAAGCTGAGTTTAACAACATATCGCGCTCGCGGCAGGAAATCACTTCCGCTCTCGCCGAAGCCCCCACCCGCGATGTAAGCGTTCTCGCCGCTCTGGCGTTCTCGCGCATCGGAGATGTCGTTCGGGCGGAGCGCATGGCACACGATTTAGCGGTGCGCTTTCCCCTCAATACGGCTATAAACCGCTATTGGTTGCCTTCCATTCGCGCCTCCATCGAAATGAGACACAAGAATCCGGCAAAGGCTCTCGAGGATCTCCAGACCGCGGCTCAGTACGAGCTAGGTTCGCCGCTTCCGCAGTTCGAGGTTGGAGGGTCGCTATATCCCGTGTACATTCGTGGCGAAGCGTACCTTTTGCTCCACCAGGGCAAGGAAGCAGCGTCGCAATTCCAAAAATTCCTGGACTACCGCGGGGTCGCCGTGAATTGCCCCCTGGGTGCCCTGGCGCGCCTTCAGCTCGGCCGCGCCTTCGGACTACAGGGCGACACCGACCGGTCTCGGGCCGCCTATCGGGATTTCTTCCGACTGTGGAAGGACGCCGACGCCAACATTCCGGTCCTGGTCGCTGCCAAGTCCGAGTACGCGACGCTGAAGTAGCTAGGCGCAGTTGACGGAACAGTCGACGCCTAGCCTCACGAGATTAAGAGCTGTCCATCGAAGTTGTGTTGGGTTAGCCCGAGATTCGATAGGGTCCAATCGGTGATTCTGAGCGGATCACGAGCTATCCGGAAGCTATCAGCTCGCCTGTCGGGTTAGTACCGATAAACGCGCATGTGATGACTGGTTTGGCCACCTTCCTGGTGGCCGGCAAACCGCGAAAAGCAAATTAAAACAGGTGGATTTCCGTTTCGAGGATCGAGAATTGCGCGGCTTGGAGCCGAATCCGAACACCAAATCTCGATGGGCGAAGCTGGCTAGGGAAGGCAAGAAGGCGATGCAGTTTTTGGAACGGGGGAAATACATCGCCGTTGCCGTGGAGGGAAAGGTACATATTTATAGGTAGGGATGGGGCGGTGGAAGAGTGAGGAGAGACGCGACCCCAAGCTAGCCGGTATGGGCCTGCCATCCGGCAGGAGCTGCACATGCTAAAGCCTGTGCCACTTGGTCGTTCTCTTCGGAGGTGCTCTTCGGAGGTGCAGAGAAGTCTGAACTCGCACACGCAAAACCGGCGCGCGGCTCCTAGCCCCTTGGTCTAGAAGCCCGGGCAAGCTGGGGCAGGATGAATCGTGCCCCTACAAGGACCGGCGTGGTCAGAAATACGGTTTAGATTCAGGACCTTGGCGGATAACTTTTTATTGAAATCAATGGATTATTAAAGTAAATGCGAGTATTCAATCGAGTAGCATCTTTCGGCGGGACACCCCGCAACCGCTAGGGGTAGCGGAAGACTGGCAGGTTTCCACTAGGAGGATTCAGATGCAACGACGTCATGGTGTGTTTGCGTGGATCGCGCTGTGCATGTTGGTGCTGGGATGCGCTGAACTGGCCATGGCGCAGGTGAATACGGCGACGCTATCCGGAACGGTGACTGACCAACAGGGGCTTGCCGTCCGGGGAGCGAAGGTCACACTCACCAACGCTGGAACCGGTGCTGAACGCACGGTGGACACCGACGATGCCGGACGATACAAGGTGGTGGGCCTGCCGCCGGGAAGCTACAAAGTAAGCGTCGACGGCGGCGCAAGTTTTGCGGTTTACCAAAATGAAGCGGTGGTCGTGACGGTGGGCTCGGATGCGACGTTCGACGTTCGGCTTGAGCTAAAAGGGATGCAGCAGACCGTCACCGTAACGACGGAGACGGCTCCCATCGAAACGACAAAGACCGAGGTCTCGCAAACTGTGGGCGAGAGACGGATCGACAACCTGCCGATCAATGGGCGGAATTACATCAACTTTACTTTGACAAGCTCCCAGGTAAACCGGGACGTTGCGCCTACCATCGGCCCGGCGCCAACGAGCGGGCTGAACTTCGGCGGGCAACGTGCGCGTTCGAATGAGGTAAGCGTCGATGGGGCCGATGCAGTGGATAACTCCATCAACGGGATACGCGCGACAGTTTCGCAGGAAGCTGTGCAAGAGTTTCAGCTTATTTTGGGCGACTACGGCGCGGAGTACGGACGGGCCACGGGCGGCGTCGTCAATATTGTGACCAAGAGCGGCGGAAACGATTTTCATGGCGACGTTTTCGGCTACCTCCGGAACAAAGCCTTTCAGGCGCGGAATGCTTTTTCGGGCCAAGTGGATCCCGCGACCGGGACACTTGATCCAACGAAACAGGCTTACACGCGAGTTCAAGCCGGCCTCACACTGGGCGGCGCACTGAAAAAGGACAAGACGTTTTACTTTTTTTCCTATGAAGACACGCTGCGCGAAGAAACGGGCTTTTCGAGCATCGGGCAAACACAAGGAGGCGGAGGACCCTGGGGAATGACGAGCGTAACGCTTCCTACTCCGGGTGGCCCGCTGGCCGTACAGCTGACTCAATCCCAGGCGGCCACCGTGCAATCTCTGTTACAAACGGGAGTTCCCGCGTTCCAAACCCTCGGAGTGCAGTACGGGGTGTTCATGGGTTCGGCGTCAAGTGTGGCTTTGAATAGAGTGGATTTTGGAGCGGTGGCGACGAACTTTGGTTTGAATCCAGGTCCCGGCGCACACTTTCCCATTCCAGTGACCTGCCCAATTGGGGCGACGGTGGGGAACGTGGTCTGTCCCGCGACGCCGATCGCACCGACATTTGGTTACAACTACGCGATGGTGCCGCTCCCCACTTCGTATAAGGCGTTGAATTCCTTGCGCGGAAACTTCCCGGTAACGGAGAAGACTAGCCTTTGGTCACTCCGGCTGGACCAAAAATGGAGCAATCAGAACAACTCCTTCCTCCGTGTCGGAGTTTCACCGTCGCTGGTAACGGGAATTGAGTCCACTGCGCAGAACCAAACCTTCGGAGAGAACGCGGGATCGCGTACCGGTATAAACCAGTCGCGGGACCTCGACATTGTGTTCCAGCACGACACGATTTTGAGCGCCACAGGGTTTAACGAATTCCGAGCTCAGGTAGCGAGGCGTGGTTTGCATTTCGGATTTTCCCAGCTTCCGGGCGGAAGCGATATCGGCGTGAACATTCCCGGTTTCGCGTACTTTGGGCGCGAGCCGTACTCGACAGTGGACCGCATCGAGCGGCGTTTTGAATTCACGGATCACGTGAGCCTGATCCGCGGAAATCACACGTTCAAGATGGGTGGCGACTACAATTTGATTCAGTTGCGATCCGGGAAGGCGCAGATATTCGAGCTGGACTACGGCGGCGTGGTCAACTTCGGCGGATTCGCAACATCCACAGTCACAAGCAACGCACTCCATGATTGCTATAGTTCGACGACCGGCGCCGGGCACAACGGGACTTGCGGTCCCGGCGAATTCTCTCTTCCGGGGACCACAGGACTCCAGTCCTACGGGTTGGGGATACCGACGACGTACATTCAGGGCATCGGCCAGTCTAACCAGCCATTCGACAACTTTCCGATCGCACTATTCATTCAAGATAGCTGGCGCGCGAACCGGCACCTGACGTTCAACTATGGAGTGCGGTACGACGTGGAAATTACACCGCTTTTTTCGCCGCTGAACGCTTTCAACGCAGCGGCAGAAAAAGCGCTGGGCGTGACGGAGGGAATTCCACGAGACTACAACAACGTGGCTCCGCGCCTGGGCATCGCGTGGGATCCTAAGGGGGATGGGAAAACCGTGATCCGGGCCGGATTTGGCCTGTTCTATGATCATCCTTTGCTGGCAGTCGCATTTGACTCAGCTACGGCAGATGGCGGCCGATCAGTGCAGTTAATCACCGCAGGTGGAGGATCTTCGGGATGCGGGGTCCTTCCCGCGGGGTCCGCGCCGCCAGGGTATCCGATGTGTGGTTCGAGCGTCACCGGTAATGCGCTGGATGGCCCAACGAATTTGAATGGATCAACGATTTTCCAGGGAGCCCTGAATGCTCTGCCGAGCATGGCTTACTTGCCAAATCAGCAGAGGTTTGATCCCCTCGCTCCAAATTCGCTATTTGCGAATCAGAATTACTTGGCTGCGGGATTTCCGCTGCCCATTTTGCCGTTCGTCCTGCCGGTCTCGAGGAATTTCGAATTTGGCGTCGCGCAACAGGGCAACCTCACCATTGAACGGCAGATAGCGGGGTCGTGGAAAATCAGCGTGGGCTACCAATACACGAAGGGACAGCATTTGAACCGCCCGGTGGATGTTAACTCGACGGATCCGCAATTGCTCACGCAAAATTATGCGGATTGCGTTGTTTCAGGGATGACCACGTGCAGCTCGTCACCGGTAAGCATCGCGGTACCGGCAGGACAGGTAACCACAGTGACGGGGTGCACATTTACTCCTACGATTCCCAGCCTTGTCGGAACTTTGAGCAACTGCCCAGGGCCGCTCGCGGGATTGAACGGGACACCCGTCGGAACCGCGGCCGCTTTCAACTTCTTCCGCCCCTCTGGACCTAATCCTTCATTTGCGGGACCAAACGCGGCGGCATATCCATTCTTGGTTGGCGCGGCGGGGGCTTCGTGCTTCCCGGCCGGATTTTTCGGGGCGGGCGCTGCTCAGAAGTGCTATCCGACAGGATTTGGAACTCCGGTGGCGTTTAACAGCGTGGACGCGCAGCTCTCGGACGGCAATTCGGTCTATCATGGCCTTACGGTAAACGTACAGAAGAGGTTTTCACACGCTTTTGAGATGCTCTCCAGTTACACATGGTCGCACACGATCGACGACTCCACGGACCTGCAATCTCCTCTCGAGCCGCAGGACAGCCGCTTCCCATTCTTCGAGCGGAGCAATTCAGACTTCGACCAGCGGCACCGCTGGGTGACCAGCGCGGTTTTCCAGTCGCCGACGGCAAAGAGCGGCGATGGCGCCTGGAAATACTTCATCGGTGACTTCACGATGTCACCGATCATCGAGGTGTCATCCGGACGGCCGTACACGATCATCACGGGGACCGATTATCGGCTGGATCTTGGCGCGTCAAACGGAAGGCCTTCTGTTATCACTTCAGGAGCTGGAACAACTTCGCAGTTCATTCCGGGAAAGACATTTGTGGTGCCGACGAAGTGCCTGACAAACAGCGGGCAAACTTTCAGCATCCCGGGAATAACTCCGCCGTTCGGATGCAATGGCAATTTGGGGCGCAACCCGTTCGTCACGCCGGGATTCTTCCAAGTTGACTTGCGGCTTTCGCGGCGGTTCAATCTTGGCGAGCACCTCAAGTTGGATGTGATTGCGGATGGATTTAACCTGACGAACCGGCTCAACGTGGCTGCGGTAAATCAGCTATGCAATCCGGGAGCAGGTTCGACGTGCAGTGCGGGACAGCCGACGGCGGCTTACGACGCGCGGCAGTTCCAGTTTGCATTGAAAGTGAGCTGGTAGGTTCCATCTGACGCTTGATTATATAGAAGCCGGAGCAAGGCTCTCCATTTGAGCAGACCGCCTGCTAGCTAGGTTATTTCTCGCCTTCGAGAAGTGAAGCGTTCAATGAGCGGAGAGAAGTCTCCGTGGGTTCTACCGCGGGCAACTCGGCCGCATGGCTTCCCTTTTCTTTCAGCCTCCGAACAGACGGAAGCACACGCCCTTCCATAGAGCCCACGGCATTGTTAAATGACTTATTGGCCCGCTCAAGCCCGCTGCGCATATCATCGAAGTATTCGAGGAATTTCAGGATACGTTCGTAGAGCTCTCTGCCAATGTCGCTGATCTCTTGGGCATTCTCTGCGATCTGCTCCTGCCTCCATCCGTAAGCAACCGCTCGGAGCAGCGCGATCAAATTCGTGGGACTTGCCAAAACCACCTTCTTTTCCATGGCATCCTCAAGAAGGGTCGGATCACTCTCCAGCGCAGCGCTGAAAAACGATTCGCCTGGCACGAACATCACCACGAATTGCGGGGCTCGATCAAACCGCTTCCAATACTCTTTCGAGGAAAGCTGAGATACATGGTCTCGCACGAGACGCACGTGCTCCGCGAGTCCGGCTTGGCGCTCAGCATCGGTTTGGGCGGCCGCTACCCTTAAAAATCCATGGAGGGGAACTTTGGCATCCACAATAACGTTTGCATTCCCGGGAAGGTGCACGACCAGGTCGGGACGAAAGCGTTTCTCGTCCTCATCTCCGGATACAGACACTTGCTCATCGAAATCGCAATGCGGCGACATTCCCGCCAGTTCCACGCATCGCCGCAGCGTCAACTCCCCCCAGCGCCCTCGCACCTGAGGCTGCCGGAGCGTGCTAACAAGAGTCCCTGTTTCTTTCTGAAGATCGCGGTTCGATTGGGCCAGAGTTTGCACTTGCGCTCGAAGCTCGCCATAGGCTGATTGACGATTCGATTCCAGTTCGCGGAGGTGCGTTTGCATTTCCGTCAGCCGCTGCTGAAGAGGGTCGACCATGCCCTTGATCGATTCCTGCCTCTGCGCAAGATCGCCTGACGCTTGCTTCTGCAGAGTGCCCAATCGTTCCTGCGCCAACTGGAGAAACTGCTCGCTTGAATTCTGTAACACCTTTCCTGCGAGAGAATCGAACGCTTCCCGCAACTTGCTCTCGGCCTCGCTCAGGAGACTCTTCTGCTCCTCAAGATTGGCGCGCTCGTTCTGCCGGTCAGCTTCTGCTTTAGTACGGAGAGTCTGCTCGGCGGTCAGGTCTTTGCGCAGCTTGTCTAAGTCGCCGCGGGAAATTTCGAGCTGTTTCCGGGTTTCACCAAGTTGTGCGGCTACGGCAGCGGATTCCGATTGGAGGCGATTCGCGCGCGAGGAAGCGAGCAGCCAACCCAGGAGCACGCCGACTCCCAGAGCGAGGCCGGCGCTGACAACAAGGGACAAGATCATGGGCGTCTCCAAGATTGTCTTGCCTACTACAAGCAAGAAATGTAACACAGGGTTGGGGAGAAGATTGCGGGTGAACGGCCCCTCCGTCCAAAAACGCTTTGAGGCAGGTTAGTGTGGGACGGCGCGCGGAGAGAGCAGCCGAATCGAAATTAGAAAATTGCCGCGTTTGCGGCCTACGACTTCGAAGTGGGCCACGTTCTCCTCGCCGCCCGAACTGGAAACCCGAAGAGGATTTCCCCCGGTAAGTTCCGCGATGTCCGGCGCCAGGTTCTTGGCTTCGAGGGAGATTTTGCTGGTTGTGCCGCGCACGTGGACGGAGAGCTGGCGGTGCACACCAGGCAGGAGCGGCGAAGAATCGGCCTCCAGATTGAGGGCCACAAAAATGACTTCGAGAGGCGGCCCATAGCGTTTTGCGCAGGAAATGTCGACGGAAGCGCGGCCAGGCTCAAGCTCGGGAGGCGGCAAGACTACCAGCGAGGTCGGCGAGGACGCGAGCACGAAGGCCGGCGCACCGGAAATAGTGATCTGGTTAGCGTCCGCTCCTCCGCAAAAACCACGTCCGGCGATTTCGAAACGGTCGGTGAGCGAAGCGAACTTGGGGATCGCGGTTACTTCGATCGCGGTCGCAGCACTTCCATCTGGCGACAAAATTGTTACGGGAACGCGGCCCTCGCGGCCGACGATGGAACCAAGAATAACCCCGGGATTGAGAGGCGCGACGAAGAGGGCGCGGCCAGTCGCGTCGGTGGTCAGTCGGTCGCCATTCGAAAAGACAACGGTGGCGCCCGGTGTCAGGCGGCCGTTTATGTCCAGCACCGCCAGCGTTGCTCTGTCTCCCGAAACCATGGTGCGCGGCAACAAAAGGATGCGACCGTGAGACGGCGACTGTTGTCCGAATGCTGATACAAGTATGAAAGGTAGAGTCAGCGCCAGGCAGAGGCATCGCAACACGAAGGGAGGCGGCAGGCGGCGGTCAAGCATGGTGAGATTGTAGTCGAGAGGCGGCGGGCTGAGGAAGCTACGAGGAGTCATGCGAAGAAGAAAACTGCGCAAACACGAAATCGTCGCTCATCGATTTGCTTTGACGGGTTCCTCGACAGGAGAATAAACCAGAACGGTGCGGCCGGGGACGCCAGCCGCCAATCGCCGCAATTTGTAAACGAAGGAACGCGACCCCGAGCCTCGAGAACTTTCCTCCAGCCGGTAATAACGGTCTCCATAGCGAACCACGCGGGGCGGATTCCAGTCCGGTTTTGCCCGTGAAGAGCGAATTTCAAGAAATTCCTCGGAATCGTTCCTGGCAACGCAGAGCTCATCGGGAACCTGCGAGAGCCGGGCCGTCACAACCTTATCTCGGAGGGCGCCAACATAGGAAGTTACATGGCTTTGGGAAAACTTTTCGGCATACGGCGCTTCCAGCTCGGCACTTCGAAGAATTTTTGAATAGATTTTCTCAACGAGGAAAAACGGGAAAATGCCCAGTACGGTATCTGTGAATGCCCCGCACAAGCGCACCATGCCCTCGATGCCAAAAAAGGCGATGCCCCACGTCAACGGATGGGTAGACCAGATTAGCAACGCCGCGAAGGCGAGATGATGATCGGTTGTTCCGGTGGCCGTCTTGCCGGCGAGCGCGAGGTCCGCGAGGTGGGAGAGCGAGGTCGACATCGAATACCAATACCAGTACATGAGCGCGACGAGTGCGACGACGGATTCCGCCAGGCCACTGAGGATGGCGGCAGCGCGCCAGTTCACGGACTGGGAGAATGGCAGCGCTCTACGCCAGCGTGCGGGAAGCAAAGACAGAAACGGCCCAAGAAGGTAGCTCCACATATCCTGTCCAACCTTCATTGTAAATGAGATAGGAGAATTGCGAGGAATTCACCCTGGATGGGGAAACCAAAAAGTAATAGTCGAAGAGATGTCCAGGCATCGATTATACAGGCTTTACAACGAGCTGGTAGACCCGAGCATCGGTGAAAAGGCGGAATAACTCGGGATCGATCTCTTCATCCCGGACACAGAGCTTGAGGATATCGAGCGCGCGTTCCGTCGGAACAGCCCGCTTGTAAGGACGGTCGGAGGCGGAGAGTGCATCGAAAATGTCGCAGATGGTCATCATCTTTGCTTGAATGGGAATCTCGGCAGCGGTCAGGCCATTCGGGTAGCCGCGGCCGTTGAGTTTTTCATGGTGGGCGCGGGCAATTTCCGGAATGCCGCGATACTCATGCGTCCACGGGATTTGCGCCAGAAAATTAAAACTGTGGGTGACGTGCGATTCGATTTGACGACGCTCGTTCGAATCGAGACTGCCTCGCGGTATCGAAAGGTATCTGACCTCCTCGGAGGTGAGGTAGGGTCGCTCCGCTCCGCGCGGGTCGCGATAGGATTTCTGGGAGATTTCCGCGAGCAAATCGAACTCGCTCGACGGCAGAATCGTGGGCTCATTTGCCCGGGCTATAAATTCGACATAACGGTCCAACTCGCCGAGGAGCCGGCCGGCTTCGCCATCGAGCAGCTTCAAACGCACACGCGCTTCCGCCTCCCTGCGAAAATGTCCGAGGAGCACTTCCACCTTTTGTTCGGCGAAGCGCGCCTCGATGTCCCGCCGGATGTAATCGAAGCGATCCAATAGGCGGGAAAACTGAAGCGGGTAGAGTTTTTTGGCCTTGACGAGAACTTCTTCGCGCACTCCAACCTTGCCAAAATCGTGAAGCAGCGCGGCGTAACGAAGCTCCTTCATCTGTTCGCGGGAAAAACGCACATCCGAGTGAGGACCCTGTGGCTCGCGATCCACGGCCTCGGCGAGAGCTAGCGTCATCTGACAGACACGCTGGGAGTGACCGGAGGTAGTGGGGTCGCGCTGTTCAATAGCTTTCACCGCGGCGTTCACAAAGCCATCAAAGAGATTTTCTATGTCCCGGTAGAGCTGCGAGTTCTCGTAAGCGACTGCCGCTTGCGAGGCGAGAGACAACCCCAGCCGAACTGCGCGTTCGGGAAAGGGATGAACTTGGCGGTGAACGGCGTTCGCATCGGAGAGCCGCGCTCTCGCGTGGCGTTTGCAGTTGATCAACTGAAGAACGCCGAGGACTTCGCCCTTGCCGTTTTTCATGGGCAAGGTAATCAAGGAGCGTGTGCGGTATCCCGCTTGCTCGTCGAAAGTGGAATTGAAATGGAAAGGCCGACTTTTGGGGATGCGGTAGGCGTCCGCCAGCTCGATGACCTCGCCGTGAAGGGCGCAGTAGCCTGCCATCGAAGATTCCGTGATAGGAAGCGTGTGTTCGGTGTACGGAAATTGAACGCTGTCGTTCTGAGTCAGCCGGAAGCGCAGCCGACGTGTGATGTCCGCGCCGCCAGCATTCTGTCCGGGACCGTTCGAATCACTGCCTCCTTGTTCCGCCAAGTAAAGAGAACCCGCGTCAGCGCCTGTGATCTCCCGGGCTTTCGATAAAATAAGCGCGAGAAGGTGATCCACATCGCGGATTTCAGAGAGCGCAATACCGATTCGATTTAGCTCCGCAAGCTCGCGCCCCGCCTGAGCGGCGGACAAACTGGCGCGGTGGGGGCCAGACACCTGCCTACGAAGCGGTTTTTTGACTCTGGCCATGTTGATGGACGCGCCGCGGACCGTGATCGTCGAATTGCCTGGCGCGCGCAGATTATAGCGGAAGAGAGTGAGGGAGGCACGCTGGGGCGGTCGACCGACAGAAAGAAGGGCACAAATTGCCCGGTTTAGTTGTACCCTCTGGAAAGGCGAAGGCGGTAAATGAGTCGAAAAAACAAGTAATCAGTTGGCGTCAAAGCCTTTCGCCGCCGGAAAGGGTCTGCTAGCGTGAGAACAGGGTTGCCGGGTACGGGTGTGGGCACGGGTTCAGACGGCAGGCAGTACGGGGAGAATTTGTGCGGATCGTAAGCGGCGGCGTGACCGATCTGGGTCGCGTGCGCACGAACAACGAAGATTGCTTCCGCATTGTCGAGCCCCTGAATCTTTTTGTGCTTGCCGACGGAATGGGCGGCGAAGCTCACGGGGAAGTAGCCAGTGAGCTTGCGGTGGAAACCATCGTCAAGTACTGCATGGATCCGCAGGCGGATGCCGGAGCCGCACTGCTCAGCAATCCGGAGCCGAGCTGGAGCGAAAAGACCACGCGGCTGACGCAGGCCGTGCACTTGGCCAACAAGAACATTTATGAGGCCGCGGAAGCGCATCCGGAACAGCATGGGATGGGAGCAACGCTGACGGCGGCCTGGATCGATGGCTCGAGATTAAGCATCGCGCACGTGGGAGATTCGCGGGCGTATCTGCTGAGAGGCGGCACATTGCAGCAGCTCACCAGCGATCACTCTCTCGTCGCCGAGCAAGTCCGACGAGGTATTTTGACGGCGGCGGAAGCGGAAGAGAGCGAAATGCAAAGCGTGCTTCTCCGCGCGCTGGGAGCATTGCCGGACATAGAGATAGATACCGAAGAGCACACCTTATTTGCTCGCGACATTTTGATGCTCTGTTGCGACGGGCTGACGCGCATGGTCACCGAACCGGAAATCGCGGGAACTCTGCAGGCCGAGCCGGACCCCACGAGAGCGGCGGAAAAACTTATCGCATTGGCCAACGAGCGCGGCGGAGTGGACAACATCACCGTCATCGTCGTGCGCGTGGGCTCGGAATCCAGAGGTTGGTTTTCATGGCTGCGCCGGGGGGCGCGGAAAAAAGCGGCCGGAAACGGCGCTGCAGGAGGACTGTGAGATGGCGAAGCTCAGCCTGATGTTTGATGAGAAGACGGTCAAGGAAGTGCCGGTGGGCAGCCGGCCGGTGAGCATTGGACGCTCGCCCGACAACGATTTGCCCGTCGATAATCTGGCAGTCTCGAACTATCACGCTCGCGTCTATTTTGAAGGCGGACGGCTGGTGGTGGAAGATCTCGACAGCCTCAACGGCACTTTTGTCAATGATCTGCGGGTGGAACGCGCCACGCTCCACGATGGGGACTCCATCTGGATCGGCAAACATCACATCAAAGTGGATGCTTCGGGTGATGCTCCCGTGCCGTGGGATACCGGGCGCAAAGCCAGCGCTCCGCGCATCAACGAAACCATGGTCTTGGACACCAAGGCGCGGCGTGACATGCTGCAGCAAGCGGCGGCTTCGGGCGAAAGAGTGCAATTTGCGTCCGGACGCCTCAAGGTTCCTACTCTGGTTGTGCTTGGCGGGCGAACGGATCAAAAAGAGTACATGATCACGAACAAGCTGACGGTGATCGGCAAGTCCGCGATGGCTACGGTAAAGCTCAAAGGCTGGTTCAAGCCAGCCATGGCCGCGCAGATCAACCAGCGCGATGACGGCTACTACATCGGCCCGGGCGACAAAATGCCCTTGCTGAACGGCAAGCCGATTACGGGGCCGGTGCGCCTGAATGACGGTGATGTCATTGAGGTGGGCGGCGCTCGCATGAATTTCGTCTACCGCGAATAGCGCGCGAACTGCGATGGCGGCTCCGTCAGGCGGATGGTGGCAGCGGCGGGGCTTGTTCGGCCTCTACGAACTTCTCCAGTCATGGTGGCGCCACCGCGTTTCCTTCATCCTGAGTCTCTGTATTACAATCGCGTCTCTCTCCGTCTACTACCTCGTCTTTTTGCAGGAAAAACGAACTCCCATTTCAGAGCTTGCTGAGCGGCTCGAGCTCGACACTCTAGATACCCGCTTTCGATACAGGCCTCAGAAGCTCTCATCGTCTGATTCCCCTATCGTGATCGTGGATATCGATCAGCGAGCCCAGGAAGTCTTAGGCCGGTGGCCGTTTTCGCGCGCCTATTTTGCAAAGCTCCTCGATGTGCTCCATGAAGATGGGGCGAAAGTCGCCGCCTTCGACATCACTTTCAGCAAGCCAGATCAAAGCGCGGCGCCAGTGCGTGCTTTGGCCGACGAACTGGGGCGGCGGCAGCAAGCAGGGGAAACCGTCGATCCTAAATTGACTGCCGAAGTGCGGCAACTCTCCGCGAAGTATGACGCCGATTCCCAGTTTGCAGCCGCCATCAAACGTTTTGGTCCCGTAATCCTCGGAAACTATTTTCTTTTTACGCGCGCAGATCTTGAAGGCGTATCGGACGAAACCCTGCAGGCCTACGCCGATCAAATTGCTTTTTTCGCATATCCCCCCGCGCATCCGCTGCGGCCGCAGTTCGGTAAGGAAGACAAGCTTCACCTGATGGAGCTTTTCCATGGCGCGAGCCTCGTGCCCCGAGGCGCCGAAGCCAACCTGGATAAGCTGACCTCCGCGCTTACTGGCGATAGCTCGTGGACCGGCTTCTTCAATGTTCCTCCCGACTCGGACGGCGTCGTGCGGCGAGCCACACTTTTGTTGCCTTACGGGCGCTCGGAAAATCCGGCCGAATGGGATCTCTATCCTTCGCTTGACATCATGGCCGCCCGCGCATTTTTAGGTCCCACGGCGCAAGATACAAATCTTTTCTTCGGACCCGTTGGGATTTCGCGAATCGATTTCGGCAAAGCGCTGACGCTGCACACGGACACGCTGGGCCAGATGTTGATCAACTACCAGGGGCCTTGGGGAACTTTCCATCACTATTCCATCGCGGACGTGCTTCGCAAAAGTCCTGCTCCCGGGACATTCAAGGGAAAGCTGGTCCTCATCGGCGCCACCGCCACGGGAATCGGTGATTTGCGCGCCACTCCTTTTGGCGGCACGAACTATCCCGGCGTGGAAATTCATGCCAATGTCATCGATAACATCCTGAACGATCGTTTCATCAAACGCGACGCCAGATCCGCTTTGATCGATGCGTTGCTCATCTTTACGTTCGGCATTCCGCTTGGCATCTGGATGGCCCTGGTGCAGCCGCGTTGGATGTGGCTTGGCGCGGGCTTGCTGATCCCGCTGGTGGCCGTGGACTATGGCGCGTTTCTGCGCGGATGGTGGCTGAACTTCACCGTGCCGGCGATGACGCTGACAGGTAACGTGCTGCTAGTCTCGCTGTATCGCGCGCTCGTGGAGGAAAAAGAAAAACGCAAGGTGCGCACAGAATTCGGCAACTACCTGAGTCCCGAGGTGGTCCGCCGCCTTCTCGTCGATCCCCGCCTCGTTGACCCCAAAAAAACCGACATTACTGTCATGTTCAGCGATATTCGCGGCTTCACCACCATCTCCGAAAAACTCGACGCCCAGGAACTCGCCCTCTTCCTCAATCAATACCTCTCCGACATGACGCGCATTGTCTTCAATCATCACGGCACGCTCGACAAATACATCGGCGACGCAGTGATGGCCTTCTGGGGTGCGCCGTTTGAAGAACCGGGGCACGCCACAAAAGCGTGCAACGCGGCGCTGGAAATGATTCAGCGCGTTCGTGAACTACAAAAGCAGTGGGAAGCCGAGGGCAAGCCGAAACTCGAAATCGGCATCGGCCTCAACACCGGTGTCGTCAGCGTTGGAAGGATGGGCTCTTCGCTTCGCCGCGGCTACACGGCTATCGGCGATGCCGTAAATCTTTCTTCGCGGCTGGAGGGCCTGAACAAAGACTACGGTACTCATATCATCGTCAACGAGACAACTTATCAGGCCGCCAAGGGCGACGGCTTTGTTTTTCGCGAGCTGGATTTGATGCGCGTCAAAGGAAAGTTACAACCTGTCACGATCTACCAGCTCATGGGACGGCAAACGGATTTTGCTGCGGACGGCTCGACGGAAACCGTGCGCGTAGAAGTGGAAATGTTCGCTCGCGCCCGCGATCTCTATCGCGATCGGCAGTGGGAGCCAGCGCAAAGCGCGTTCCAGGAAATCCTGGACAAGTGGCCGAAGGACGGGCCGTCTCGTGTTTACCTGGAGCGTTGTCAGGAATATGCCTCGAGTGAACCACCCGTAAATTGGGACGGCGTATTTGTGATGACCCACAAATAGCGGCTAAGTTGCGGCGCGCTACTGCTTCTTCTCCTCAAATAAATTATCGGCCGGGTTGCGGCCGATCAATTGGTTATACAAATCGCGAGGCTTACGATTTTCTTTCAGGTGTCGAATAACCAAGGGCTTTACTTTGAAGGACGCGCAAATTTATCGGATTAATTCATCGCATCAATTCAATTCATCGTGTTGGACAACCTCAGTCCAACCTGGCGGAAACCGTAAATGTGACCCGCGTCAATTCGGGGACATCAAAAAAGCGTAATATATGGGACGCTTGCTCCCCTACCGGCAACCGTGTGATTTATCGGGATTTGGACGTGGTGGGATGCAGCTCGGCCCGGAAGAGTTCGGCGATAGCGAGTGACTCGCAAAGACCTCTCCGAGTTCGAGACTATTTTGCGTATCGATGGCCGGGCGACGATATATCGTACCCAAGCGCAGGGCGTACCCAAAGAACGGAGCCTGCGAATCTAACTGAACAGCGGGCCGACGGAAGAATTGTTTCGGGCCGAATGAGTGGCACGGCTGGGCAAGAGCCCCAAGGGAAATTTCAATAGACTATGTGGATTGTCCGATTAGCGCTGGCGAGACCATACACCTTTGTGGTCCTCGCTCTTGTCATCGTCCTGCTGACCCCCGTGGTGCTCCTGCGCACGCCGACGGACATCTTCCCTGATATCAACATCCCCGTGATCAGCTTGGTGTGGAAGTACACCGGGCTTTCGCCTCAAGAGATGGAGCAGCGCATCACCTCCAACTCCGAACGCGCCGTTACCACGCTGGTGAACGACGTCGAGCATATCGAATCGGAGTCCATCGACGGAACGAGCGTAGTGAAGATCTACTTCCAGCCGAATGCCAATATCCAGAGTGCGCTGGCACAGACAACCGCAATCGTTCAAACGATTCTAAAGAATCTTCCTCCCGGAACAACCGCTCCACTAGTGGCGATCTTCTCGGCTTCGACGGTTCCGGTTATTCAAATTGGGTTAACCAGCGACAGCTTGAGCGAACAACAGCTTTTCGATTTCGGGAACAATTTCATTCGCACGCAGCTCGCTACCGTTCAAGGGGCGGCGCTTCCCTACCCCTATGGCGGAAAGCAGCGCGATATTTCGGTGGACATCGATTCCGCCGCGTTGCAGTCCAAGGGGCTTTCGCCCGTGGACATCGTAAACGCCATTGATGCACAAAACCTGATCCTGCCCGCGGGAACCGTGAAACTCGGTTCGCTCGAGTATCTCGTGGAGCTGAACGGGAGCCCGCTTAATATAGAGGGCCTGAACGATCTTCCGATCAAAACCGTCAATGGCGCGACGATTTATATGAAAGACGTCGCCCATGTTCGCGATGGATTCAGCCCGCAGACCAATGTCGTCCGCGCGAACGGACAGCGCGGCGCCCTGATGGCCGTGTACAAAACCGGAGGCGCTTCAACCCTCGATATCGTCGATCGCGTAAAGAAAGTATTGCAGGACTACTCCTCCTCCTTGCCGGAAAGCCTGCACCTCACCACTTTCTTTGACCAGTCGGTCTTTGTGCGCGCGTCGATTCAAGGAGTGTTGAGAGAGGCGCTGATCGCCGCATGTCTGACCGCGTTCATGATTCTGCTTTTTCTAGGAAACTGGAAGAGCACGCTTATCATCGCGATTTCCATTCCACTTTCGATTTTAGTCAGCATCCTCATGCTCAGCGCCCTCGGGGAAACCATCAACATCATGACGCTGGGAGGTTTGGCACTGGCCGTCGGCATCCTGGTGGATGACGCTACCGTGGAGATTGAAAATATCAACCGCAATCTGGCCATGGGTAAAGAGACCGTCCAAGCCATTCTCGATGGCGCTCAGCAAATTGCGGTTCCCGCGTTCGTTTCCACACTTTGCATTTGCATTGTTTTCATTCCAATGTTTTTCCTTTCGGGCGTGGCGAAATTTCTCTTCGTGCCGTTGGCGGAAGCCGTGATCTTCGCCATGCTAGCTTCCTATGGGTGGTCCAGAACAATCGTCCCAACGATGGCGATGTATCTCCTGAGCAGCGAGGACGAGTACCAGCCCGATGAGCATATCGGTGAGAAACAGGGCTTCTTCCGCCGTTACCAGCAGGGATTCGAGCGCTCCTTTGAAAGGTTCCGCGAGGGCTATCGTCGCGGGCTGACGTCGGTTCTCGACCGGCCCCGATTGTTTGGCATCTGTTTCTTGGGCTTCTGCGTGCTTTCCGTCGGCCTCGTCGGAGTTCTTGGCAGAGATTTCTTTCCCAAGGTGGACGCCGGCCAGATACGTTTGCACTTCCGCGCGCGCACAGGTCTCCGCATCGAGGAGACCGCTCGTCTGGCCGATCAGGTGGACGCCGTGATTCGCGACACCATTCCTCCCAAAGAGTTGCAAACGATTCTGGACAACATCGGCGTTCCGTACAGCGGCATCAATCTCAGCTACAGCAACTCGGGAACATTCGGCACTTCCGATGCCGAAATCATGGTGCAGTTGAAAGAAGAACGCGGGAGACCCACGATCGCTTACATCAACGAGCTCCGCGCAAAACTGCCACAGGCCTTTCCGGGCGTGCAATTTTTCTTCCAGCCTGCCGACATCGTGACACAAATCCTGAATTTCGGAACGCCGGCTCCCATTGATGTCGCGGTAACGGGAGCGGACCAGCGAGGCAATTATGTGATTGCGGAAAAGCTGGCGAAGGAGATCCGGCACATCCCTGGAGCCGTCGATGTGCACGTGCAGCAGGCCCTTGATGAGCCAACGTTGCACATGGACGTCGATCGCACCCGTGCGCAATCCGTCGGCTTGCAGGCCAGGGACGTTGCGCAGAACCTTCTGGTCTCGCTGAGCTCCAGCTTTCAGACCGCCCCGGCTTTCTGGCTGGATCCCAAGAACGGGGTTAGCTACAACGTGGCCGTGCAATCTCCTCAGTACCGCGTGGACAGCTTTCAAGCGCTGGAAAACACTCCCGTGACCGGGGCTTCGCCCGGTGCTCCTCCTCAAATCATCGGAAATCTGGTGAATATCACCAACACGGCGAGGCAGGCGGAAATTTCTCATTACAACGTGCAACCCATGATCAACGTCTACTCCGCAGTGGACGGCCGGGACCTTGGCGGCGTTTCTGATGAGGTATTGAAGCTTGTGGACGGCGTCAAAAATGAACTGCCGAGAGGCAGCCACATCGAAGTTCGCGGCCAAGTCCAAACGATGCGCACCTCGTTTAGGGGTCTGGCCATCGGATTGGCTGGTGCGATTATCCTCGCGTACTTGCTAATCGTTGTGAATTTTCAATCTTGGTTGGATCCTTTCATCATCATTACGGCATTGCCGGGCGCCCTTGCCGGTATTTGCTGGATTTTGCTGCTGACGCACACCACGCTCAACGTGCCTTCTCTTACCGGAGCTATCATGTGCATGGGCGTGGCCACCGCCAACAGTATTCTTATGGTTTCCTTCGCGCGCGAACAGATGAGCGAAGGAAAGACCGCGCGCGAGGCGGCGCTGCAAGCTGGCTTTGTCCGTATTCGCCCTGTGCTTATGACCGCGCTGGCCATGATTATCGGCATGGTGCCGATGGCCATCGGTCTGGGAGAGGGCGGCGAGCAGAACGCTCCGCTTGGCCGCGCCGTGATTGGCGGACTTATTTTCGCCACTTTCGCGACGCTATTTTTTGTTCCTTGCGTCTTCTCGATGATCCATGGCCGGCGCGAGCGCAAAAGACACCGTGGCGAATCAGCGTCTCCTGCGGTAGCCTGAACCGGAAGGAATCCGTTGAACGGGCGAGCTACGGATTTATGATGGAAAGCAGATCACAGATGGAACCCGAGCAGGGAGGGCCGCCGCCCTCGAAGAGCAGCAGGCTGTTCACGTTTCTTATTGTCGGCGTGATTGTCCTCGTGATTTTGGGCGCGTTCACCTTGTTTCAGCGCCGCGCGCAATATCATGCTTTGGCCGAGGAGACAGAAGCGCGAGCCATCCCCACCGTGGCGGTCATCCATCCGACGGCGGAGGTCGCGCAGGAAGACCTCGTGCTTCCGGGTACGTTACAAGCCTATGTTGATTCGCCTATTTATGCCCGCACGAATGGATACCTGAAAAAGTGGTACCACGACATTGGTAGCCGAGTTCCGAAGGGCGAGCTGTTGGCGGACATCGACACGCCCGAAGTCGATCAACAGCTCTCGCAATCGCGCGCCGACCTGAATACCGCTCAAGCGAACGAAAATCTGTCCAGAATTACCTCGACACGCTATCAAGACCTGATCAAAACGGATGGAGTCTCCAAACAAGAAGTCGATAACGCCGTCGGTGATTATGAAGCCAAGGCCGCGACCGTGCACTCCGCAGAAGCCAATGTGCGCCGGCTTGAGGAATTGGAATCTTTTAAACACGTTTACGCGCCATTCAGCGGCGTCATCACCAAACGCAACATAGACACCGGAACATTGATTAATGCCGGCAACGGCGGCAGCCAGCAGGAACTCTTTACTCTTGCGCAGACGGATCCGATTCGCGTCTACGTGAATGTGCCGGAAATGTACTCTCCGTCGGTCCGCGCGGGACTCGGCGCCTATCTCGAATTGGCGCAATATCCGGGCCTGAACTTTCAGGGAAAAGTGGTGCGCACGTCGGAATCCATCGATCCCAACACAAGAACGCTCTTGACGGAAGTGGATGTGCCGAACAAGAATGCCCAACTCTTCCCGGGCGGCTACGCTCAGGTGCATCTGCAGGTGAAGGTGGCAGCTTCCCGGCTGCAAGTGCCAGTGAACGCACTGCTCTTCCGGGCAGAGGGTCTTCGCGCCGTGGTTGTGGATGCCAATCACAAGACGCATCTCCGCCAGTTGACAATCGGCCGGGACTTCGGAACAACGCTTGAAGTCTTGCAAGGACTGGAACCAAGCGACTGGATTGTAGTGAATCCCGCTGACTCGCTTGATGAAGGACAGGACGTTCGCGTAAAGCAAATCGCGCAAGCGGCCGGGCCCGCGCAGCCAGACGCCAGCGAAGCCCCGGCGTCGACGCCTCCGCCAAAATCGCCATCCCCGAATGGAGTGCCCGGAGCAAAGCGGTAATGCTCCACAAGAAATTCTTCCCGTCCTCGCTGTTTGCTGTGGGCGTCGCTTCTCTACTCGCTGGATGTACGGTCGGCCCCAAGTACGAGCGGGCGGGCGTACCAACCGCCGCGAAGTGGGATGTATCGGCGCCCTGGCGGGAGAGCGATCCAAAGGATGCCATTCCCAAAGGCGAATGGTGGAGCGTTTTTCACGACGACGAACTGAGCGGCCTGGAGCAGGATGCTCTTCAAGCAAACCAAACGTTGCGAGCGGCGACTGGAAATTACAACCAAGCGCGCGCTGCTGCCGCCATTCAAGTCGCAACGAACTTCCCAACCCTCGGTGTTTCTCCCAGCGTGCAGCGGCAAAGGCTCTCCGGCAACCGGCCGCAAAGCGGCGGTGTTGCTCCTCTGCGACCCAATACACAAAATGCCTTCGCCCTGCCGTTTACGGCGGGTTACGAAGTGGATCTGTTTGGCCAAAGGCGCAGAACAATCGAGGCGGCTGAAGCATCGTATCAGGCAAGCGCCGCAAGCCTAGAAAATGTGCGGCTGGTCCTCACGGCAGAGCTAGCCGGCGATTACTTCACCCTGCGACAGCTCGATACCGAGCTGGGAATATTGAATCGCACCGTGGAAACGCTGCGCCGCGGCTTGGAACTTGTGGATTCCCGCCACAAGGGCGGGGTTGCCTCCGGGCTTGATGTCGCCCAGGAAGAAACTCTGCTTCAGACTACGCGCACGCAAGCAACGCTTCTCTTACAACAGCGAAAACAATTTGAAGATGCCATTGCGGTCCTCGTGGGCAAGCCCGCGCCGGATTTCCATTTATCGGCCAGAGAATTGAACGCCGAGCCGCCTACGCTTGACGCGGGACTTCCTTCGGATTTGCTCGAGAGGCGCCCGGACATTGCGCAGAGCGAGCGAGAGATGGCTGTCGCGAACGCGCAGATTGGAATTGCGAAAGCGGCGTACTACCCGTCCCTGAATCTATTTGGAAATGGCGGCTGGCAGTCATCCGACATCTTGAAACTCGCGAATGCAGCAAGCGCGTTTTGGGCGGTGGGCGCGAACGTAGCGGAAAGCATATTCACCGGCGGAGCCCGCCGCGCCCAGGTAGAGTTTGCGAAGTCCGGCTATGACGTAAGCGTCGCGAACTATCGGCAATCCGTGCTGGCTGCCTTTCAGGAAGTGCAGGACGATGTTACCGGACTTTCTGTCCTCGAACAGGCGCGCGACACGCAAAAGCTCGCGCTGGACGCCGCTCGCCGTACTCTTGCTATTTCCCAGGATCGTTACAAAGGCGGGCTAGTCAGCTACCTGGATGTAGTCACGGCGCAACAGAATTTGCTGAACAATGAACAAGAAGCGGCCGTGATTCACGGCCAGCGGTTGGTGACCAGCGTTCTCCTCGTCAAAGCGCTTGGCGGCGGCTGGGATGCCTCGAGCCTCGCAGCGCTCCAAGTCAAACCCAAGCTGAAGGATATTGTCGCACCTTAACGTTCGGTTTCCCTTGCCTCGGCGCCGCGCTTCCGACTCCACAGACTCACGGCTCTGATTCCAGCTCTTGACAACTCCCTGCTTTTTTCATATAGGTAGAACTTCTAGGCTTAATAGTAGGACTTCTAGGTGTCCCGATGGCGGAAGAAAAAACGGAGTTCCTCAAGGGAACTCTGGACATGCTGATTCTCAAGATCGTCGCGCTGGGTCCGATTCATGGCTACGCCATCTCCCAGCGCATCCAGCAAATCTCCAAGGACTTCTTCCAGGTCCCACAAGGCTCGCTCTATCCCGCGCTTCACCGCCTCGAGGATCGCGGCTGGCTCTCCGCCGACTGGCGCGAATCCGAAACCGGCCGCGACGCAAAGTTTTATACGCTCACGAGAAAAGGCCGCAGGCAGCTCGAAACCGAACTCGTTTATTGGGAACGGCTCTCCGACGCCGTGGCTTTGATTCTCCGTACCGCCGAATAGGAGTCGATTCCATGCATTGGTTCCGTCGTCTCTTTCAGAAAGAAAAATCCGAAAAACAGCTCGATGCAGAGCTCCGCTTCCATCTTGAAAAACAAATCGCCGACTACATCGCGTTGGGCATGTCGCCGGAAGAAGCCCGGCGCCGCGCCAACCTCGATTTCGGCGGCCTCGAATCCATTAAACAACAATCGCGCGAATCGCGCCGCGGAACTCTGATCGAAACCTTTTTTCAGGATTTGCGCTACGCGGCGCGAATGCTGCGCAAAAATCCCGGCTTCACCATAGCCGCCACAGTTACGCTTGCGCTCGGCATTGGCGCCAACACCGCTATCTTCAGCATTGTCGACGCCGTTCTCCTGCGCCCGCTTCCCTTCAAGGATTCTTCCCGCATCATGAGCGTTTCTACCAAGTCCGCCATGTTCCCCACGTTTTCTCTGGGAAATTCCTGGCCTGCCTTTCAGCTCATTCGCTCGCAAGCCACCTCGTTGGAAGAATCGGCCGTCTACTCGCAATCAAACAAGACGCTGACGGGCCAGGGCGCTCCTGCGCAACTCAGCGTCACAGGAGTCTCCGATGGCTTCTTCGAAGAACTCGGCGCAACCCCCGAACAGGGTCGTTTGCTCAATCCTGCGGACCAACAGCCGGGACAAAATCTTGTCGCCGTTCTCTCGGATTCCCTTTGGCGCACTCGGTTTGGCTCGGATCCCGCCATTCTTGGCCGCACTCTGGTTCTCGACAAGCAGCCCTATACCATCGCCGGCGTCGCCTCCCGCAGTTTCTCTTTCCCCGAGAAAAACGACATTTGGATTCCTGTGGCTATTACGCGGGACACCGAGCATGAGCCGGCGGCCTTCATGTTTCAGCTTCTGGGAAAACTGCGGCGTGGTCAGAAAATCACGCAACTCAACGCGCAGCTCGATACGATCGCTCAACGCCTCATCAAAGACTACCCGACGTTGAAAGCCGGCCTGAGCTTTACCGCGGAGCCGCTCCTCGAATCTCGCGTGCAAAACATTCGCGCCGCTTACTTCGTGCTTCTCGGAGCCTCCACGCTGGTCTTGCTCATCTCCTGCGCCAATCTCTCGAGCCTGCTTCTTGCGCGCGGCTCCGCTCGGCAACGCGAAATGGCTCTTCGCGCCGCTCTTGGCGCATCGCGCGGCCGCCTTCTCCGCCAAGGTCTAGTCGAAAGTTGCCTGATTGCGCTGCTCGGCGGCGCGCTTGGAATGCTCCTGGCAGCAGGTGGCGTGGAATTATTTCGCAGGATCGCTCCCGCCGGCACGCCCCGTCTCAGTGAAATTTCCGTCGACTCCACCCTTCTGGCGTTCTCCCTTCTTACCTCGATTGTCGCTGGCCTGATTTTCGGCCTCGCGCCAGCTCGCCGCGCTGCACGCATGGACCCCAACGAAGCTCTCAAGGAAGGTACGGGCACAAATCTTGGCGCTTCCCGCACAACCCATCAATCGAGACTCGGGAACGCTCTGGTCGTCGTCGAAGTGGCCCTCGCTTTCATCCTTCTCATCGGTTCCGCTCTCATGACGCAGACTCTTTACAATCTCCTCCACCAAAATCCCGGGTTCCGCACCGATCACTTGCTCTCCTTTGATCTACCTGGTCCTCGATTCACGAATGAGTTCGACCCCAAGCTCATCGAGCGGCAGACCGCTCGCCTGAAAGAAATCTTCAGCCAGGTCCGCGCTGTCCCGGGCGTTGCAGGCGTCACCGCCTCCGACTATGGTCTCTTGACCGGCATGATGATGATGGAGAGCAATCTCCAGGTCGAAGGCGAAATCCCCGCGAAAGGCAGTGACGAACGTACCGCCAAAATTCGCTACATTTATCCGTCTTATTTTCAAACCTTGGGAATCCCTCTTCTGCGCGGCCGTGAATTCGACGACCACGCCAACAAAGACGCTCCCGCCGGGGTCATCGTCAACGAAGCCATGGCTCGCGAATACTGGGGCACGCTGGACGTGCTCGGAAAGCGCCTCATTTCATCGCAAGACGAAAAGGGCTATCCCATATGGAACGAAGTCATCGGTGTGATCGCCGACACGCGTGACGTGCGCATCGCCACTAAACCCTCGCCGGGATACTATCTCTCCATGCTCCAGGGCGGCACGGGCTCGATTCATCTGCTAGTCCGCACGTCCGCGGACCCCGACGCTCTTGCCACCTCGGTCACGCGTCAAATCTGGTCCGAGTTTCCAGACCAGCCCGTGACCCACCTGACCACCATGTCTCGTGCCATCTCCGAATCCCTCGGCAACCAGCGATTGCGCAGCGTTTTGCTCGGTGTGTTCGCGGCGATTGGCTTTGCGCTGGCGCTTCTTGGCGTGTACGGAGTAATTTCCTACTCCGTTGCGCGCCGCGTTCAGGAAATCGGCATCCGCATGGCGCTCGGTGCAGCTCCTCGCGACGTTCTCCGCATGGTCCTGCAGCAAGGCCTATGGTCGGTCGCCCTCGGCGTCGTCATAGGCGCTGCGGGAGCGCTTGCCCTGGCTCGCGTCATCGCGAGCCAATTCTATGGCGTCAAGCCTGCCGACCCCGCCACGTTTCTAGCCGCATCCGCGGCGGTCCTGGCAATCGCTTGCGCCGCGTGCTGGATTCCCGCCCGTCGCGCCATGCGCGTCGATCCCATCGTCGCCCTGCGTTATGAATGAGAGTTTGCAGACAAGCGCCGCAGCTTTTCGGGCCATCTGCGCGATGGAAGGGGTACAAGCATCATTTCTTAGCATGATGCTGTACGTTAAATATTGACATCTTTTTCTTACAATAGCATCATTTAAGCATGAGAACCACTCTTTCATTAGATGATGATGTTTTTCAGGAAGTAAAGGCATACGCCAAAAGTCGTGATGTTGCCCTCGGCAAAGCCGTATCAGACCTGGTGCGCCGTGGACTGCACGCTCCCTTACGGACGCGCATCGTCAATGGCTTCCATGTTGTCGAATTGCCGCCAGGTTCTCCGGCGGTAAGCAGCGAGGACGTCAAAAAACTCCAGGACGAGCTGTAGTGAAAGCTGTTTTCTTGCTGAACGTCAATGTTCTTATTGCAATGGCTTGGCCTACCCACCGCGCTCATGAAAAGGTCAAGGAATGGCTTGGGCGCAACGCTAACGAGGCCTGGGCGACTTGCCCTCTGACACAGACTGCTTTCGTGCGCATACTCTCGAATCCCTCTTTCTCGCCGCATGCGCTTGCCCCTTCCGATGCCGTGACTCTTCTGCAGGCCTACCTGAGCCACCCCAGGCACAAGTTCTGGCCGGACGAGATAGGGTTCGTCGATGCACTTGAACCACTGAAAGCGCGGTTGGCGGGCCATCAACAAGTGACGGATGCCTATCTGTTGGGACTTGCCATCCATAAGAAAGGAAAATTCGCGACACTGGATAGAGCTATCTTGTCGTTACTTCCCGAAGAGAGCCGTGAACGCGATTTCATCGAGCTCGTCTGATTGGGGTTATCCGGGCGGCCAGCGGAATTGGCGGCCGCCTAACAGGTGCAGATGGAGATGGAAGACGGATTGGCCGGCGCCTGTGCCATTGTTGAAGACGGTGCGATAACCTCCCAGGAGATTGCGCTCGCGGGCGAGTTGCGCGGCGACCATGTGGAGCTTGCCGATTAACGCTTGATCCTCGGGCGTCGCGTCATCGAGCGAGACAAAATGTTTGCGCGGCACAAGCAAGATGTGCGTTGGCGCTTGCGGACTGATGTCCTCGAACGCGAAGATGTCCGCGTCTTCGTAAACGATTTTCGAGGGAATCTGTTTCGCGGCGATTTTGCAGAACAGGCAGTCAGCGCTCATGGGTGGTTCTCCGCAACTTGTCCGGCAAAAAGGATAGCCGCAAAACTGCCTGGTTAAAAGAGCGGACCATAAAAGCGCGATCGTAGGGGCACGATATCTCGTGCCCCTGCCGTTGGTCATCTGGGCGGACGATAGTTCGCGGCCCTACTGCTGAGCATCGAGGCGCACGACGAACGGTGTGAATCCTTCCTGGTCGCGCAATTTTTCTCCCAATTGACGCGCGGCATCTTCTCCTGAAATTTTTCCTACGCGCACGCGGTAATACGTTCCTTCAGGAGAATCGTACTGCTGAATGAAAATCGACGAGTAGGAAAGATTCAAGCGGTCGCGCAAGCGTTGTGCGTTGTTGGGATCGCGAAACGCGCCGACTTGCACCGTGAAATAGCCGCTCGTGGGATCGATTCCGGGTGTCAGGACCTCGACACGCACGGGCACGACGCCCGGTCCAACGGACTCAATTTCGCGCGCCGCGGCAAGCGAAAGATCGATGATGCGATTCTCGACAAACGGCCCGCGATCCGTGATTCGCACGGTTGTCGATTTGTCGTTGTGGAGATTTGTTACACGCACTACGGTATTGAAGGGCAGCGTCCGGTGCGCCGCGGTCAGTTTGTACATGTCATAAATCTCGCCGTTCGAGGCGCGCCGCCCGTTGAACGGCTCACCATACCAGGAGGCGTTGCCTTCCTCCACGTAGCCCTCAGGAACCGGAGTGCTCGATGGCTTCGGTCGACTTGGCGCAGGAGCGGGCCCGACTTCGGTAGCATGTTTGGAGGCTTCGATAGTCTCCGGCGATGCCGGTGCGGGCTGTGACGGTGGGGGCGCGTTCGCCGTGACGTGCCGCGCAGCGCAGCCACTGACAAAGAGCAAACAAGTAAGATTCAAAAGTAAGAGAAAATGCGGGTGGCGGCGCGTGGACCGGCGATGGGTCACGAGCGGGCTCGCATCATGTTTGCGATGGCGGTTTCTGCGAAGTTTTTTCGGCGCGCGCAGCGTTGCGAGCTTCAATCCATGCCGCCGCTTCGGTAATTTTCTCTGAAACCTCGCGCAGGAATTGCGCGGTACGCTTCTCCGTCTCCGGCGCAACGTCTTCCTTCACGAAACTCTTTACGCGCTTGAGTTCTTCGTCTACACGCTTTCCAAAATCTTCGAAGCTGTTGATGTTTTTCAAGCGCGAAACCTCCTGGTCGATGCGCCGGCCGAATTCCTCAAATCCATCCATGGTAACGCCTGCTTTCCGACTTTCCCGGTAAAAATCCACGAATTCTGTATTATAGGAACGCGGTGCGTAAGCCGCAAGGAGGAGAATTGCCCCTTTCGTATGAGTGGCAGCGGCGTTTGGAGCGCTGGAAGAATGCCATGCGGGGATTCGTGGGAGGCGGCGGAGAGCAGCGGCAGCCGCGTCCGCAGATCTGCCCTGCTTGCGGCTCGCTCGTGGGTATCAGCGCCACGAAGTGTCACGTTTGTGGCACGAGCCTGCGCTTTTCCCTGGCGGCTTTTAGCAAGAGATTTTCCGGAGTTTTCGGCGAGCACCCAGCTCCGGTAACTACGGCGCTTTTGATCGCGAATATCATAATGCTCGGCATCAGCTGGATGGCGCTTGTCGCCGCGGGAGGCGGAAAAGGCCTAAGCATTCTCTGGGGTCTGAGCGGCGCGACGCAATACAGACTGGGCATGAGCATCCCATTGCCGTATCTCCTTGTAAATCATGAGTGGTGGAGGGTTGTCACGGCGATGTTCCTGCATGGCGGCCTGCTTCACATCGGTTTCAACATGATGGCCCTGATGCAGCTCGGCCCACCGATCGAAGAACTATACGGCTCTGCGCGATATCTTTTTATTTATGTGCTCACAGGAGCGTTCGGCTTCCTGGTTAGCGCTGGATTCGGCAACTTATCGCTGGGAGCGAGCGGCGCATTGCTAGGGCTCGTTGGCGTGATGCTGGCGCTCACTACGAAGCGCGGCGGCACTCAGATGCGCGAGTTGCGTTCGAAATTGGTTAGTTCCGTCGTTATTCTGTTTGCCATCGGCTTCATGGGCATGGGTATAGACAACTACGCGCACGGAGCCGGGCTGGCAGCCGGATTCGTCTTGGGAAAGATCTTCGCAGACCGGCGGCCAATGAACATGAATGAACGCAGGCGAGCCTATGCGATGGGATGGCTTGCGGGGCTGGTGATTGTCGCTAGCTTTGTATTGATGATTATGCACTATCGTGACCCTTTGCCCGGGCAGTCGTCACAATCCTGTCCCGATACAGGAAGAAGTGCGCTACTCTACTGCCGGTACAAAACGCCGGCCGTGGATCCGCATTCCATCGTGGTTGTGAGTTTGCACTCGCCCAAGGAGAAGGTCTGGGGCGAGCTTCTGGATATCAATCCTTCCGGCGTGACGCTGCGCGGCATTGACCTGAATTCCTTCGATCATTTTGTCCGCCAGATCAACGAGCCGGACGGCGAGCGCATCGGGCTGCCCACGATCTTTTTTCCGATGAACCGGGTTGAGCGCGTGTCTCTCGATGAGCCGACGGGCTCGATCCCCTCAATGGACGAGCTGTTTACCCGAAAAATCGGACGGACGCTTACCAGCTATCTCTCGCAATTCGCTTGAGGCAAGTCACCCGACCCAATTTGCATGGACGATTTGTATGCCAGCGGCTGCGCGAACTGCGTTATCCTCAATTGCAATGAGAGGCCGCATCTGGACGGTTCCCAATCAAATCACTTTGCTGCGGCTCGGCTTCTTGCCGTTCTTTCTTATTCTTATTTCCTATGAAAGCTACAAATGGGCGCTGCTGGTCCTGGTAGTGGCGGGGCTTTCGGACGGAATTGATGGATTGCTCGCGCGAAGCCTGAATCAGCGGTCGTCTCTGGGAGCGTATCTCGATCCCATAGCGGATAAGCTGCTGCTCTCATCGTCATTCATTATTTTGGCGTTCAAGAAGAAAATCGCGTGGTGGCTAACGATCATCGTTTTCAGCCGGGACATTTTGATTCTGATCGTGGCCGTAGTCATTCTGCTGATTTCCGGTTACCGGCCATTTCCGCCGAGCATTTTCGGCAAACTGACCACGGCGTTTCAAATCATTCTGGTCTTCGCGGTGGTCTTTTCCGCTGCTTATCCGGATTTTCATCTCGCAAAAATCATTCATCTCCTTGTTTACGGCGTTACTTTTTTCAGCGTATTTTCCGCGCTTCATTATTCGTTCAGCACGGCCCGGAACCTTAGCAGTTCCGCTCCTTCCTAAGAAAAACATTTACGAGGGGAACACCGAAGAAGCACAGGATACAGAGAAGCAAGTATCTGTGGTCAGACCGGCATGGCTATGGGACCGCCGGACGGAAGCAGCAGTTTGGGTTCCGTGAGGGATTGAACCTGTTCGAGTGTAGCGTCGGGAGCTAGTTCGCGGAGGATGAGGCCTTCGGGAGTGACGTCCATGAAAGCGAGCTCGGTGACGATGTGATCGACTACTTCGACGCCGGTGAGTGGGAGCGTGCATTTCTTCAGGATTTTCGGCTTGTTGTCGCGCGTGGCGTGCTCCATGGCAATGAATACGCGTTTGGCGCCGGCGACGAGATCCATCGCGCCTCCCATGCCTTTCAACATTTTGCCTGGGATGGCCCAATTGGCGAGAGTTCCCTTCTCATCGACTTGCAGCGCGCCGAGGACCGTTAGATCGACGTGGCCGCCGCGAATCATGGCAAAAGAATCCGCGGAAGAAAAAAATGCAGTACCTGGCAATTCCGTAACCGTTTCTTTTCCCGCGTTGATGAGGTCGGGATCGACTTCGGATTCAGTTGGATATGGACCGACGCCGAGCATGCCGTTTTCCGATTGAAGGATGACGTCCATGCCTTTTGGCACGTAATTGGCGACGAGCGTCGGCATGCCGATGCCCAGATTAACGTAATAGCCGTCGCGCAATTCCAGCGCAATCCGCCGCGCAATCCGTTCGCGTTTATGCTCTTCGGTTAGCATTCTATTGAGCTAATTTCCCGATCAAGTGAAATGGGCCGGACAGCGTAAGTGCAAGCGCTGCGAGCACCATCGGCGCGAAAACAATCGCCACGATTAGCAGAACGTAATTCACGAGCCGCCGATACCCTTCATTGAAATTCCCGATTTGTTTGGTAAGCGCAAGGGTAACCAAAATGGCCACTCCGGCAACGATGAACCACACATAATTGAGAAGAAGATGAAAAAGAAGCGAGCCGGATGAAATACTAAATCCAAGTCCCGCAAAGAAGGTAGCAAAAATCGGAACGATCTTGTATACGGCCCAGCCGCCCAGAAGAAAGTAGCCGCCGCAAACCGCAGTAAACGACCACGAACTTTTTCCGGGCGCACCTTGCAGCTGTCTTGGGGCTTCATCGTTCATCTTTATCATCTCAAATTCCACAGTCCAATCTGATTTCAGGATTTCCTGATCGTGCGGCGCTCGATGCGCTTCTCGTAACTCGGGCCCTGGAAGATCGCGTTGATGTAGATGCCGGGGGTGTGGACCTGGTCCGGTGGCAGCTGGCCGAGATCGAGGAGCTCTTCCACTTCGGCGATGACGTGATCGGCGGCGGTGGCCATCATGGGATTGAAGTTGCGCGCGGTTTTGCGATAGATGAGATTGCCCCAGCGGTCGCCCTTCCACGCTTTGATGAACGCGAAATTGCCACGAATGGCGCGCTCGAGGACATACTGGCGGCTGTCGAAATCGCGGGTTTCCTTGCCTTCGGAGACCATGGTGCCGACACCGGTGGGTGTGTAAAAGGCCGGAATCCCTGCGCCGCCGGCGCGAAGGCGTTCGGCTAGGGTGCCTTGCGGATTCAGCTCGACTTGGAGCTCGCCGCTGAGGACGAGCTGCTCGAAAAGTTTGTTTTCGCCGACGTAGGTCGAGACCATTTTCTTGACCTGGCGATTCTGGAGGAGCAGGCCGATGCCGAAGTCGTCGATGCCGGCGTTGTTGCTGACGATGGTGAGATTTTTGGTGCCCTTGCGGCGGACCGCGGCGATGAGATTCTCTGGAATGCCGCACAGACCAAAGCCGCCCATGAGGATGGTGGCACCGTCGGAGAGGTTGGCGATGGCGGCGTCAGCGGAGGAGATGCGTTTATCCATGACAGGCTGCCGCTAGTTTTTCAGCTTTGAGGCAGCAAAAGCAAGGCAAACAAAATGGCGCACAAGGAGCAGCAGAATCCGATGCCTGGTTTCCGAATTAAACCGTTCTTTCATGTTCCCGTAAAACTAGTTTGTAGGGGCTTGTCTAAAGTGCCGTCTGCCTGGGCCACGGAACAACATATATCAGTGTGGAACGGGGCGGGAGGCACAGATGAAGCGCACAAAGGAGGCTCCCTTGAGCCAATCAGGAAAACGGAGCAATGGGTGGAGCAATCTGCAGTGGGTTAGCTTGGCCATTTTGATTATTGCGGCAGCTACGACCGCGCTGGCGGCCGGAAGATTCGGCCGTAACGATGACGGCCGGGGCGATGACGAGCGTGGCACGTACGCCATTGGACTTTGGGGCGACCTGCCCTATTCCGATGTGCAGGCGCTGACTGGCGTGCCGAACCTGATCGCCGATATGAACAAGCAGGATTTGGCGTTCGTCGCGCACGACGGCGACTTGAAAGCTGGAAATAGGACGCCGGGCTCAGTTACTCCCACGACGTGCACCCCGGCGCTGTACGCGCAAGCGCTGGGCTATTTCAACTCGTTTCGAGCGCCGGTGATCTTTACGACGGGAGACAACGACTGGACCGACTGCGACCGGCCGAAGAATGGAGGCGTTCCTTCGCTCGCAGCGCTCGACTATGAGCGGCAGCTTTTCTTCGGCACGCCGTACACGCTGGGACAGCATCGCTTCAAGCAGGAAGTGCAGACCGACAAGCTGTGTCTGGGAGTAAGCGGGATGGTGCCGTGCGTCGAAAACCGCCGCTGGACGATCGGGGACGTTACGTACGCATCACTGAACATCCAGGGGTCTTGCAACAATCTTTGCGATACGGACCCTGACCCGACAGAATACGCCGCACGCAATCAGGCGGATATCGTCTGGATGCAGCAGACGTTCGAGGAAGCTATCCAGCGTCATTCCGCCGCCGTCATGCTGATCTCCCAAGCGGATCCGGGATTTGACGCAACGGATGCGACACGCGGCCCTGTTCGCGACCCAAACACACTGGCGGAGACAGATGGCCAGCCCGACGGTTTCCAGTCGTTTCTATTGGCGTTCAGGGACCAGGTGGTGGCATTTCAGCGGCCGGTCGCTTATGTTCACGGCGATTCGCACTACTTCCGGATTGATAAGCCGTTTCTGGATGCGACAGGGCAGAGGGTTGAGAACTTCACCCGCGTCGAGACCTTTGGCGACCACCAGGAGAACGGCACGAACGACGTGAATTGGCTGAAAGTGTTTGTAGATGCCCGCAGCAGAGAAGTCTTCTCCTATCAGCCACAGATCGTTCCGGCCAACCGGGTGGCGGTCCCGGCACCGAAACAATAGGCATGCAAGAGACTCAGGTGGGCGCCAGGGGCTATCTACAACCCGGGCTCCCTGCCTACACGCTAGGCCCGAACAAACGCCGCCGGGATTCCCGGGTTCAGCCGCACTTGTTCCCCCAGGGAAGGATTCTTCGAGAGGCTAGTTAGCAATAACCGGCACCCCCCTCTTCCTTTTTTCGCAAGTGTTCATTCTAAAAGGATTAAAGCTTTTTGTTTTGAATGGCTTAGGGAAGTGTTCATTCTAAATGACTTGACAGGGCAAATTTGCACCAAAATTGTGTAAAATGCGGGTTGTTTGGTAAGTGTTGCTAAGAAAAGAGTTAGGATTCAAATCAGGGCCGCAGAAAGCAACAGCGCCGACAAGATGGCGGCGGTACGCGGAAAAAACCCAATAATCCACAAACCAGAGTATATCTAATAATTATAAATCTGTCAATAAATAAGATTGACAAGAAATGTACCCTGGCAAGCCAACAAGAAGAGGAAGGACGGACGGCGGGGTTGGGCGTCTGCTTTGGTTCTGGTATAAATCAGAAATATCGATATTATAGTGGCACTTGGCTATCGGTCCGAGAATTCTGTCCACCTTGTCGAGGAAGGTCAAAATGAAAATGAATGGAAAAAACGGCGCGCGGGGAAGCCTCTGGGCGATGGCTGGAATATTTGTGCTTGCCGCGACTGCGGCGGCGTGTTTGGGAATGGCCGCAAGGGCCTTTGCGCAACACCGGATGCACGGGCAGCAGGTGAAGGAGGACCGGAATCACCCGTGGATGAATACGAGCCTGTCGCCGGACGAGCGAGCGGAGATGGTGCTGAAAGAGATGACGCTCGACGAGAAGATTGAATTGTTGCACGGGATGGGGATGCCGGGCTGGCCGAGGGAGGTGCAAAACCCTGAGCCTGAGCTGGGCAACGGCGGGGCCGGATTTATTCTGGGAGTGCCACGGCTGGGAATTCCGATTGTGCAGATGAGCGATGCGGCGTACGGAGTGCGAAGCAGCGCGGAGAATGGGCGGTACTCGACGGCGCTGCCGTCCGATGTGGGGGCAGCGGCGAGCTGGGATCCGGAGGCGGCGTGCGCGTATGGGACAGTGATCGGGAAGGAGCTGCGCGCTCAGGGATACAATATGACACTGGGCGGCGGCGTGAATATCACGCGCGAGCCGCGGAATGGGCGAACGTTTGAGTACATGGGCGAGGACCCGATCCTGGCGGGAACGCTGGTGGGGAATTTGATGAAGTGCGAGCAGGCGCAGCACGTGATTGGAGATATCAAGCATTATGCAGTGAACGATCAGGAGAGCGGGCGGAATGAGGTCGATGCGATTATCAGCAAGCGCGCGATGCGGGAGAGCGATTTGCTGGCGTTTGAGATTGGAGTGGGGCTCGCGCAGCCGGGAGCGGTGATGTGCTCGTACAACGCGGTGAACGGAGATTTTGCGTGCGAGAACAAATATCTGCTGACGGAAGTGCTGAAAAAGGATTGGGGATTCAAAGGCTTTGTGGTGTCGGATTGGGGCGGAACGCACAGCACGGTGAAAGCCTCGGCGGCGGGTTTGGACAATGAAGAGCCGCTCGATGAGTTTTTTGGGGCGAAGCTGAAGGCGGCGGTGGAGGCAGGGAAGGTTTCGACAGCGGAGCTGGACGACCATGTGCGGCGCGTGTTGCGGTCGGAGTTTGCGTGCGGGATCGTGGATCAGCCGACACAGAAGGGCGTGGTGGATGTCCAGGGCGACCTGAAGACGGCGCGGAAGATCGAGGAACAGAGTGCCGTGCTGCTGAAGAATGCGAACGGATTGCTGCCGCTGAACGGCACGGCGGTGAAGTCAATTGCGGTCATCGGACCGCATGCCAATGAAGGGATGATGTCGGGCAGCGGGTCGGCGCAGGTGGACGCGCCGGGGAGACCTTCGGCGGGATGGATGGCGCAAGTGTGGTTTCCGCCGTCACCGGTAAAGGTGCTGCAAGCGAAGTTTCCAGGGGCGAAAGTGCAGTTTGATTCGGGCGCGAATCCGGCAAGCGCGGCGGCACTGGCGAGGAATTCGGATGTGACGATTGTGTTCGCGTATCAATGGGAGAGCGAAGGAATGGATTTGGAGAATTTGTCGCTGCCCGTGAATCAGGACGGGATCATCGAGGCGGTGGCGGCGGCGAATCCGAAAACGATTGTGGTGCTGGAAACGGGGACGGCGGTGACAATGCCGTGGCTGGATAAGGTGAGCGCCGTGCTGGAAGCTTGGTACGGGGGAAGCGGGGGCGCGGACGCAGTCATGAATATTCTGAACGGCGACGTGAATCCCAGCGCGAAATTGCCGATGACGTTTCCAAAGAACGAAGTGGATTTGCCGCACTCGCATTTGGTGAAACCGGGACCTGGCGAGACCGGGGAAGCGGCGGTGATGAAAACTGGGGAGGCAAAGCCCACGTTCAGCGTGAAGTATGACGAAGGTCTGAAGGTCGGCTACAAGTGGTATGACTCGGAAAAGAAGCCGGTGCTGTTCCCGTTCGGGTACGGGCTTTCGTATACGACGTTTGCATATTCGGGATTGAAAGTGAGTGCAGGTAAAGAGACGACAGTGAGCTTCAAGGTGAAGAATACAGGGAGCCGCGAAGGAGCGGAGATTGCGGAAGTGTATGCGGGGCTGCCAGCAAGCGCGGGGGAGCCGCCGAAGCGGCTGGTGGGCTGGAGCAAGGTGTGGTTAAAGGCGGGCGAGAGCAAAGAGGTGAGCGTGAGCGTCGGCGAGAAATACTTGTCGATTTATGATGAGGCGAGCGACGGGTGGAAGCTGGTGCCGGGAAGTTATGCGTTCATGGTGGGCGGATCGTCGGCGGAGTTGCCGCTGCATGAGAAAGTCGAACTGAAATAAGGGAAGCCAAATGGGCAAGTGGTGGAAGAATTCGCGAGTAGGGGTGTGCTCGGATGAACACGCCGGCGGGCACGGCTTGCCGTGCCCCTACAGGGAGCGGAGGAGTTTGTAGAGTTCGTTGGCGGCGTCGAAGTCGGCTTCGAGGTCGCGGGAGGCGAGGCGTTCGCGGAGGTCGTCGAGGCGGCGGGAGAAGAGATCGAGGGAGGCGGAGAGGACTTCTTTGTTGGTGAGGACGATGTCGCGCCAAGTGGAGTAGGGGCTGCCGGCCAAACGGAGGGAATCGCGGAGGCCGGGGCCGGCGAGAGTAATGGGAAGACCGTTTTCGTCGAGATGATCGTAGAGGAAAGTGGCTAGGGCTACGGCGGCTAGTTGGGGAAGATGCGAGGCGAGGCCGACAGCGTAGTCGTGTTGCTGGGCGCCGAGCCAGAGAGGGCGGGCGCCAATTTTTTCGAGGATTTTTACGAAGGCGGAGATCCGCGGTTCGTTTTGATCGGGAGATGCGCCGATCAAGGCATAGGTGTTGTTGCGAAAGAGGTCGGCGTCGGCGTGGGCGATGCCGGATAGTTCCCTACCAGCCATGGGATGGCCACCGAGAAAAAGTTTGCTGGAGTCTTCGGGAAAGTGATCGACAGCGGATTCGATGATGCGGACTTTGGTGCTGCAGGCGTCGGTGATGAGAGCGTGTGGCGGTACAAGGCGAGTGAGTTCGGGGAGAAGATCGAGAGTCACGCCGATGGGGAGAGCGATATAGACAAGATCGGCGTTTTCGACGGCGGGAGCTAGTTCGCCCGAGAAAGCGGCGTCGATGGCGCCGCTGGATTGGGCTTCGCGGACGGGTTCTGGGCGGTCCCAGCCGGTGATGTGGGTTTCGTTGAGGTATTTGCGCAGGGCGAGCGCGAAGGAGCCGCCGATAAGGCCGGTGCCGAGGATAGTGACACGGTTGATGAGGTGAGCGGAAGGCATGAGTTAGGCCATGCGGCGGCCGATAGCGGGAGCTATGATGCGGAGCTCGGCCATGAGTTGGGTGAAGTCGTCGGGGTGGAGAGATTGGGCGCCGTCGGAGAGGGCGTGATCGGGATCGTTGTGGACTTCGATCAGGAGGCCGTCGGCTCCGGCGGCGACGGCGGCGCGAGCCATGGGCGGAACTTTGTCGCGGCGGCCGGTGCCATGAGAGGGATCGGCAATCATCGGGAGATGAGAAAGTTTTTTGATGACGGGGATGGCGGCAATATCGAGTGTGTTGCGCGTGTAGGTTTCGAAGGTGCGGATGCCGCGTTCACAGAGTATGACGTTGTAATTGCCGCCGGCGAGGATGTATTCGGCGCTGAGGAGAAGCTCTTCCATGGTGGCGGAGAGGCCGCGCTTGAGAAGGACGGGTTTGCGGATTTCGCCAAGAGCGCGGAGGAGATAGTAATTCTGCATATTGCGCGCGCCGACCTGAAAGACGTCGACATATTCGGACATCATGGGGATTTGAGAGAGGTCCATGACTTCGCTGACGGTAAAGAGACTGAATTTATCGGCGGCTTCGCGCATGACCTTGAGGCCGGCTTCGCCGAGGCCCTGGAAGGCGTAGGGCGAAGTGCGGGGCTTGAACGCACCGGCGCGGAGAATTTTTGCGCCTGCTTTGGCGACGCTTTCGGCCACGGATAGAATTTGTTCGCGCGATTCGACGGAGCAGGGTCCGGCGGCCACGACAACTTCGTTGCCGCCGATTTTTACGCCGCGGCCAAGATCGACGATGGTGCCTTCGGGTTTGAATTGGCGGCTGGCGAGCTTGAAGGGCTGCGTGATGCGCATGACTTCGCGGACGCCTTCGAGGAGTTCGAAATCGCGATGGTCGAAATCGCGATGGACGCCGACGGCGCCGAGGACGGTGTGGGATTCGCCGGTGGAGCGGTGCACGTTGAAGCCAGAGGCGACGAGGCGATCGATGACGTGCTGGATTTGCGCGTCGGTGGCGCCTTCTTGCATGACGATGACCATGGTTAGTCCTAATTCCCTTTCGGTTATGGCGAATTCTACACGGCAAAGATGCCGGGCTAAAGCCCGGCGCTACGAATTGCGTTCCTTATAAGACCGGTCAAACTGATCATTCATTCCCGCCTTTGTTGTGCTTGTCACCGGAGTGCATGGCGTCGCGTTCGGCGGCCCGGGCTTCGTCGATGATGCGTTCGAAGAGGCGGCGGATGGCGGCGTCGGTGAGCGGGCCCGGGTTGGTGCGTTCGGCGTTCGCCAGGACTTCGTTTTCGCGGTCGGGTTGATAAAGGGGGATGTTGGCCGCTTGTTTGAGCTTGCCGATTTCGAGGGCGCAGTGCGAGCGCTCGTTGAGGAGTTCGACGAGTTTCTTGTCGATTTCGTCGATGCGGCGGCGCCAGTCGCTCAAGTTCACAGGGCCACCTTCGTCGGAAGAAGTGGCGAGCGGCGAGTGGCGAGTGGCGAGCAATGAAGCGTAAAGCAGATTCCTCGCTTCGCTCGGAATGACAAATTTGAGAATGGTCGCCAGCAAAGATAGAGAATCATGGGGCGACCTCGCGGCGGGAGAGGCCGTGGCGGGCGGCAGCTTTGAGGGAGCGGACACGGGCGGCGACTGCGGCGGCGGCGGCATCGATGTTGGCGGGTGATGGGTTGGCGGCGGTGGCGTTTTCGATTTCGGCGACAAGGGCAGAGCCAACGACGGCGGCATCGGCGAGGCCGCCGAGAACGGAGACGTGGCCGGGTAGCGAGATACCGAAGCCTACAGCGATGGGAAGTTCGGTGACTTTGCGGGCGCGGCGCAGAAGAGCGGGAAGATCGTCCGGGAGGACATCTTTTGCGCCGGTGACGCCGGTGCGCGAGATGAGGTAGAGAAAACCGGAGGACACGGCGACGATTTTAGCGAGGCGGTCGTCGGTAGAAGTGGGAGCGCCGAGGAAAATTGTGTCGAGGTGATGCGCGGCGAGAATATGGCGATAGTCGTGGGATTCTTCGGGAGTGAGATCGGTGATGAGGACGCCGTCTGCGCCGGCGCCGGCGGCGGTGGCAGCAAATTTTTCGAGTCCCATTTGGAGGACGGGATTGTAATAGCCGAAGAGGACGATGGGGACTTCGTTGGATTGACGGATTTCGCGGACTAGATCGATGACTTGGGTGAGAGTCGTGTGCGCTTTTAGGGCGCGCTCGGAAGCGCGTTGAATGGTGGGGCCGTCGGCGAGGGGATCGCTGAAGGGGATGCCGAGTTCAATGACGTCGGCGCCTGCTTCGGCGAGGGCCAGGACGAATTTGTGAGTGGCTTCGAGCGAGGGATCGCCTGCGGTGATGTAGGCGACGATGCCGAGTTCGCCGGATTCGCGGAGTGCGGCGAAGCGTTTGGAGATGCGAGTCTGGTTGGAGGTTGTGGCGGACATGGGATTTTAACAAAGGATAAAGCTTAGAGCAGGCGTGAATAAGTGTCCATGTCCTTGTCGCCCCGGCCGGAGAGATTAAGGATGACAAGGCCGTCGGGAGACATTTTAGGGGCCCGCTCGATGAGGCCGGCGATGGCGTGGGCGGATTCGAGCGCGGGAATGATGCCCTCGATGCGCGAGAGGAGCCGCGCGGCTTCGAGAGCAGCGGAATCGGAGACGGCGGAGTATTCAGCGCGGCCTTCGTCGGCTAGCCAGGCGTGTTCGGGACCGATGGCGGGATAGTCGAGGCCGGCGGAGATGGAATGGGTGGTGGCGATCTGGCCGTCTTCGGTTTGGAGAACGTAGGTGTAGGTGCCTTGCAGGACGCCGGGGCGCGCGCCCGTGAAACCTTGATGCGCGGCGAGGCGTGCGGCGTGTTCTCCGAGTTGGCTGCCGCGGCCGCCGGCTTCGATGCCGACCATTTTTACGGTGGAATCGCGCAAAAATTGGTGAAAGAGGCCGATGGCGTTCGAACCGCCGCCCACACAAGCGAAGAGATGCGTGGGAAGACGTTTTTCAGCGGCGAGAATTTGCTCGCGGGCTTCGCGGCCGATGACCGATTGAAAATCGCGGACCATGGTGGGGTAAGGATGCGCGCCGAGAACGGAGCCGAGAAGATAGTGCGTGTTGCGGACGTTGGTGACCCAATCGCGCATGGCTTCGTTGATGGCGTCTTTCAAAGTGCGGCTGCCGGAATCGACGCCGACGACTTGCGCCCCGAGCATGCGCATGCGCGAGACGTTGAGCGCCTGGCGGGCCATGTCTTCCGTGCCCATATAGACGACGCATTCGAGGCCGAGATGCGCGGCGACGGTGGCGGAGGCGACGCCGTGCTGGCCTGCGCCGGTTTCGGCGACGATGCGCGGCTTGCCCATGTTCACGGCGAGCAAGCCCTGGCCGATGGCGTTGTTGATTTTGTGCGCGCCGGTGTGAAGAAGATCTTCGCGCTTGAGGTAGATGCGCGGGCCGCCGAGATGGGAAGTGAGACGCGAAGCAAATTGCAGGGGCGTGGGACGGCCGGCAAAATTTGTCAGTAGATCGGCGAGCTCGGCTTGAAAGCGAGGGTCAGTTTTAGCGGCTTCGTAAGCACGCTCGAGTTCGAAGAGAGGGACCATCAACGTTTCGGGAACATAGCGTCCGCCGTAGGGGCCGAAACGCCCGGGAGCGAGTGTGGCTGAATGCAGACTTGAACTCATGGTGCGGTTTGTCCCTTTTGTAGAGCGTCCAACTCCTGCTCGGCGCGGCGAACTTCTTCGACAAATTCCTTCAGCCGCATGTGATCCTTCTTGCCAGGCTTCGATTCGATGCCGCTTGCGACATCGACGGCATAGGGCCGCACGAAACGAATCGCTGCACCGACGTTTTCCGGTGTGAGACCGCCCGCTAAAATGATACGGTGCGCAGCGACGGCGCGGCGCGCGACGTTCCAATCCGCGCTGCTGCCGGTACCGCCAAATTGGCCGGCACGGGAGCCATCGAGGAGAAAAGCAAAAGCGTCGTGATACTTGTCGAGAGTCGTGAGCGGAAAATCAGCGGCGACGCGAAAGGCTTTGATGACCGGAACGGTGCGAGAGACTTCGGAGACAATGGTGGGAGATTCGTCGCCATGGAGCTGGGCGGCGTTGAAGCGCACAAACGCGTGGAGCGAGATGATTTCAGCGGGCTTAGCGTTTACGAAGATGCCGACGGGCTCGACACCGCCCGGGAGCTTCGCACGCATGGTGGCGGCTTCGACGGTGGAGACGCGGCGAAGGCTTTTCTCGTAGAAGTTAAAGCCCAACATGTTGGCGCCAGCGTCGCAGGCAGCCTTGGCGTCCGGCCAATTGGTGATGCCGCAGATCTTGACGAGGATCATAGCGGGCTAAACCGGGAGCGCGGACCGGCCAAGAAAAGTTCCAAGGGCAGCCGCAGGATCAGGTGAAAGCATGAGACTCTCGCCGATGAGAAAAGCGTCGAAGCCAGCGTCGCGGAGTCTGGCGAGGTTGTCGTGCGTGCGCAGCCCGGATTCGCTGACGGCGATGCAGGCGTCGGGAATGCGTTCGATGAGTTCGAACGATGTTTCCACGCGTAATTTCAAAGTCTTCAGGTCGCGATTGTTGACGCCGATGATGCGCGCATCCGCGCCGAGTGCTCGGTCTAGCTCGGTGGCGGTGTGAACCTCGACGAGTGGTTCCATTTTGAGCTCACGGCCAAGCGCGATGAGGTCGCGGAGAAGTTCATCATCCAGAGCAGCGACTATCAACAGAAAACTGTCGGCGTCGTTGGCGCGCGTTTCCCAGACTTGCCAAGGATCAAAAATGAAATCCTTGCGAAGGACGGGAAGCTTGACGGAATTCCGTGCATCGCGAAGGTTTTTCAGCGAGCCACGAAAAAACTCGCCTTCGGTGAGGACCGAGAGAACGGCAGCTCCCGCAGCTTCCAAAGTACGCGCTAGTTCGATGGGGTGGAAGGGATCACGAAGAATTCCTTTTGAAGGAGAGGCAGGCTTTAGCTCTGCGATAATGTTCAGGGAATCGCGTGAGAGCGCGGCTGGAAAATCTCGGAGCGGCGTCGCGGCGTTCACACCATAGCGCAGGGCCGCCTCTGGGAGGACGCGTTTGCGATGGTCGACCTCGAGACGGCGTGCATGCAGGATGCGGTCGAGGACGGTTCCACTGTCAGCATGAGCGTTCATGGCCATTGCTTTGTATGCTAGAGGCGTAGTCTAGTGGTGTCAATTGGAAGAGGAAAATCGACTACTGGTGATTCACCGTCGAAAGCAAGAAAAGAGCGGCCAGGGAAAAAGGGGAGTCCACGCGGGAACGCTATGAACTATCGGACTGAGTATGGGGAGTTGCTGGAAGAACTTGCGAAAGAAGCGGATACGATCGCGATGCGATTTTTCCGTGCGGATGAGATTCGCATAGACCGAAAGGACGATGGCTCGGCTGTAACTCAGGCGGACCGCGGAGTTGAGGAGATGGCGCGAGCCAAAGTGGCCGCGAGCGGGCTGGCGATGGACGTTCTGGGCGAGGAAATGGGAGGCGGAGATGCGAAGAGCCCAGCAGCAACGGGCCGGGCTCGGTTAATCATCGACCCCATCGACGGGACAGAGGAGTTTTCGCGAGGGATCATAACGTTCGGGACGCTGCTGGGGATCGAACGCGATGGCGAAATCGTGGGAGCGATGGTGAGCGCGCCCGCGCTCAGTATGCGATGGTGGGCATACCGCGGCGAAGGTGCGTGGAGGAACGGGAAAAGAATGCACGTTTCGAACGTGGATCGATTGAATGGCGGGATGGCGTTCACAGGGGGAACCGGGCCGAACAGCAATCGACAGAACACGCAAAAGATGCGCCTGTTATTGGATGCGGCAGGATACGGCCGTTCGTTTGGGGGATTTTGGAAGCACATGATGGTGGCAGAAGGGGCGATCGAGGCGGCGGCGGATTTGCATTCAAAGCCGTGGGACCTGGCCCCAGCAGGGTTGATTGTTGAAGAGGCCGGGGGGCGCGCGACGGATTTGAACGGCAAGCGAACCATTTATAACGGAAGTCTGGTGAGCACAAACGGGAAAATTCATGAGGAGGTACTCGCGCTGTTGCGGTGAGGCGGATTCATAAAATAGAAGCCGCTCGTATCCACGGGGAGCGAGTTTTCTTCAGGGTGGAAATGGGTCTCCAATTTGGATATTTCGTCCGCAACTGCAAATAGCTAGCCTTTAGCCGCGGAATAAGCACAGAGATTGTTTCCGGGAGTCTTACGGTGGACATCAAGACGCAAGCTGAGAAGGCAGAGAAACTGAGGGCGCTGCATCGCGGGCCGCGGATTTTGGCGCTGCCGAATGTGTGGGATGTGGTCAGCGCCAGAATTCTGGAGGAGCTGGGTCATCCGGCAATCGCGACAAGCAGCGCGGCGGTGGCGTTTTCCATGGGGTATCCGGATGGACAGAGAATATCTCGCGGTGAAATGCTGGACGTGGTCGGGAGGATCACGCGGGCGGTTCGCGTACCTGTGACCGCGGACTTGGAGTCAGGTTACGGAAAGTCGCCGGAAGAGATTGCCGAGTTCACGCGGGCCATGGTAGCTGCGGGAGCAGTGGGATTGAATTTTGAGGACGTGACGGGGGATGACGAGAGCGCGCACGTCGATACGGAGTTGCAAGTCAAAAACATTCGCGCGATTCGGGAGACTTCAGCAGCGATGGGAGTTCCTGTGGTGATCAACGCGCGGACGGACATCTATCTGATGCCGATTGGGCCGGAGGCTACGCGATTTGAGCGGACGGTCGAGCGTCTGCGGGCGTATCGCGAGGCGGGAGCGGATTGCTTGTTCGTGCCGGGGTTATGCGATCGCGAAATCATCACGAAGCTGGTGAATGCGCTGGGCTCGCCGCTAAATATTCTCGCGTCGCCAGGATGTCCTTCGCTTGCAGAGCTTGAAAAGATGGGAGTGGCGCGCGTGAGCGCGGGATCCTCGGCGATGCGCGCGGCGCTGGGAGCGTTTCAGCGAGTTGCGAAAGACTGGCTGGCGCACGGATCTTACGACTCGCTGACTCAGGCGACTATTCCCTACAGGGAATTAAACTGCATGATGGCACGCAAGCTGTCCTGAAAAACTGCCTTCCGTTATGGCCGAGAAAGCCGCGCTACTCAAGATTCTGAACGAAGAGATCGTTGCGTGCCGGAAGTGTCCGCGTCTCGTCGAATATCGCGAAACAGTGGCGCGGGAGAAACGGCGCGCGTTTCGTGATTGGACTTACTGGGGCAAGCCAGTGCCAGGATTCGGCGATCCGCGCGCCAACCTGCTCATTTTGGGGCTAGCTCCGGCAGCACACGGAGCGAATCGAACGGGCCGCGTATTTACCGGAGATCGCTCCGGAGATTTTCTGTATGCGGCATTGCACAAAGCGGGCTTTGCGAATCAACGTACGTCGTTGCGCCGTGATGATGGTTTGCAACTGACGAACGCTTATATTGCCGCTACGATTCGCTGCGCGCCTCCGGCGAACAAGCCGCTTCCTTCGGAAATCACAAATTGCAGGGGCTATCTGGTGCGTGAGCTGGAAATTTTGCGGCCTCGCGCGGTACTGGCGCTCGGAAAAATCGCCTGGGATGCCTACCTGGAAATCTTGAAGCAGCGCGGGCTGATCGCGTCCAGGGCAGCGTTTCAGTTCGCGCATGGAGCGGAGGCAGAACTGCCAGGCGACGGTGCGCGGCTGTTTGGTGTTTACCACCCGAGCCAGCAAAACACGCAGACGGGGAGAGTGACGCCTGCCATGTACGGACAAGTTCTGCGGAGAATTCGTCGGTTCCTCTCTTTATAGCTTTCCGGATGGACGCCCCTGGCATGATATCGACTTTCGCTGCACTGTCGGGGTTAGCCTCCACGAGGGTGTCGCAAATTCCCGACACATGGCCGGGGTACCCAAGTGAGATTGCTTCACTACTCCGGCAACTGGCCGCCTTTTCAGCTGTTTGATAGCGCCATGAAAAAATGGCAATGGCGAATGGCCTGCATGTCCAGCTTGCCGAGAGCGCACTATGGAGGCAGCTATGCGACCAAGTAATGTACGACAATTTCTATCGGGGACGGCAGTGCTCGCGGCGGTTTTGGGATGTGGGATGGCATTCGCAGGGCAGCAATCACCTCAGGAGCAGCCGCCGCAGCAGTCGCATGAAAGTCCGATCCTCTCGCAGGACCACATCAGTAAGCCCGATGACCAGGAAATCAGGGCCGCAGATGGAAAGCGACATAGATTGCCGCTGGAGACTTATGGCGTCGCTCCAGGGACAAGGTTTTTGGTGGCACTTGAAAATGATTTGGGCACCAAAGGCACGCAGGAAAAAGCAAAATTCAAAGTAAGAACGCTGGAACCACTGGAAGCAGGCAGTGGAATCTATTTGCCCGCCGGCGCGGAGATCAACGGGCATGTGAGCCACGTGGAACCGGCCGGGGTGGCGGGCCGCGCAAGACTATGGCTGACCTTCGATGAAATTCAGACCAAGTTCGGCAGGCTGCCAATTGTAGCGGAAGTCGTAAGCGTTCCCGGCGACCACAGCGTGAAGAGCAAGTCCGGCCAAGAAGGGCTGATCGAGGGAAGAAGCAGCACCCAGCAGGACGCGGCCCAGGCGGCAGCAGCCGGTGCGGCGCTCGGCGCGGTGAAGGGCGTCAAAGACAAAGACAAGAAAGAAGCCGCCGAGGGTGCAGCGCTGGGAGCACTCACAGCTTATCTGATGGAGACTGGGCGAGGGCACGAGTTGGACCTGCCGCGGGGTGCGAAGCTGGAATTGGAGCTGGAGCGGGCGCTGTACTTGGTGAAAGAGTAGCACAAAGTCTTGATTGGAAATCCGCATCAGAAGGATAAGTGGCTAAGAAACGAACCTGGAGTCCGGGGCACTACTGGGCCATGGATTTTCTATGCCGGGGATGAGCCGGCGCAGCGCGGAGGCTGCGCCGGTTTTGTTTTTCTGGCCGGCGCCGCGGACTAAATCATGCAAGGCGGCGCATACGGAGTGGGCGAACAGCACGCGCTTGGCAAGCGTACCGGGAGCTTGTTACAGTCGAAGTGTCCAGCCTGCACCAGAATCTGCGAAAATAAGAAGAGCCGCGTGGGAGAGGCATAATCGCATGGGCGATGAATCGAGAAGCACGGTGCGCGCGATGGAGCCGCTCGAGCGCAAGGACCGGGTGCTGATTGTCGAGGACGAAGATAACGCGCGCAAGGGTTACGAACAGTTGCTGCAACGATGGGGCTTCGATGTGCTCGGCGTGGGGACGGCGGAAGAGGCGCTTGCAAAATTTGCCAGCTATCAGCCCGATACGTTGATTGCGGACGTCGAGCTGCCGGGAATGAACGGCTTGGACTTGCTCAAACAGCTTGGGCCGGAGCTGCTGGACGTCCCCGCGGTAATCATCACGGGCAAAGGGAGCGAAGAACGCGCTGTGGCGGCGATCGAGTCCGGAGCGTTCTGGTACATCGAAAAGCCGCTGAAGGGGCCGGTGCTGCGGGCGTTGCTCGACCGCGCATTGAGCAAGGGACGGGACGCGCGCCAACTCGTGGTGCTGCAGAGGCAACTGCGCGAAGCGGGGCGGCTGGGCGAACTGGTGGGGGCGTCGAAGCCGATGCAGGAAGTGATGCGCATCGTTGAGATGGCCGCGCCAAGTTCCGCTTCGGTTCTGATCACGGGCGAGACGGGCTCCGGAAAAGAAATTGTAGCGCGAACGATCCACAAACTATCGCCGCGAGCCAATGGGCCATTTGTGCCCATCAACTGCTCCGCAATTCCCGAATCACTGATGGAAAGCGAAATTTTCGGCCATGAACGCGGCGCGTTCACGGGAGCGGCAGAGCGGCGCATCGGCTGTTTTGAGCTGGCGGATTCCGGCACATTGCTGCTCGACGAAATCGGAGAGATGCCCGCGCCGACGCAAGCGAAACTGTTGCGCGTGCTCGAGGACCGGAAAGTGCGGCGATTGGGAAGCAAAAGCGAAACTCCGGTGGACGTGCGTGTACTAGCGGCGACAAACAAGGACCCGGAAAAGGCGGTGGCCAGCGGGGAGTTGCGGCAGGATTTGTATTTCCGGTTGAATGTGTTTCATATCAATCTGCCGCCTCTGCGCGAGCATAAGGACGATATTCCGCTGCTGGTGGAGCACATTTTGCGCGATGTCAACGCAAAGCATGGAAAGCATGTGCGGGGCATCGGAGCTGAAGTGCTGGATATCTTCATGAGCCACACCTGGCCAGGGAACATCAGGGAATTGCGAAACATTCTTGAGCGTGCATCCATCATGTCCGACAAGGAACTCATCACACGGGCATGCCTGCCGGGAGAATTCGGTAAGACGTCGCCGAAAAGCTCCAGCGATCTGTCCTCGATCAAGTTTCCCGTGGGAACGACCGTCGACGCAATGGAGCGCGAGTTGATCCTTCAGACGCTAAATGCCACAGGCAACAACAAGACGCGGGCTGCCGAACTTCTCGCCATCAGCCTAAAGACGCTTCACAATAAGCTGAAAGAATACGGCGGCGAACGCGCCGAGGCAGAGTAGGGACGCGCGATGCAGCTCCGGCTGCGAACAAAACTTACGCTGGTGATGACAGGACTCGTGCTGCTGGTGGTGGCGGCAGTGTCCGGCGTGTACTTCGGGCTGCTCCTTCAGCAGGTCCTTGATCAGAGCGAAAAGGGAGCATCCCAAATCGCCAGGAGTACTTTTGAGCAGATCAATGGTGCGCTGCGGGATGCGAAGGCACAAGGATGGCGGCCTGAGTCCAACTCTCCCGATGATATTCACGATTATGTGGCCTACGCACTCGGAGCAAGCCAGGGTTTACAAGCTCAGCTGCAGGCGGCTAGTGCCTCGTCTGGAATTTACGAAGTCTCGATCACGGACCATGAGGGAAGAGTTCTGGCATCGACGGATAAAGCCTTGGTGGGAAAATTTCCGTTGCGCCGGCCGCCGATCGCCCAACTCACACGGCGTGGCATCTTGAATCAGTTAAAAGTTCTTGCTGGGCCGCGTGGTACGTATGAGTTCGATTTTCAGTTCAATTACGGGGAGGCGCCTTTCGGCGAAGTGCGCGTGGCGGTGTCTTCGGCACTTCTGCTCAGCAACGAAATTCTGCCGATCGTGAAGAAACTCGGCACGATTGTCCTGCTGGCTTTATTGATTTCCACGATCCTCGCCGCGGTAGTAAGTGGAGCGACGCTGGCGCCCTTGGCTCGTATTTCCGAGCAATTGGATCGAATTTCCGCCGGCCAGTATGACTCCCCTGTGCCTGAAGTGAAGGGGTTTGCGGGAAGCACGGACGAGCTCGGCCAGGTCAGCCGGAAAATTACGCAAGTTGGCCAGCAGCTGCGCGGAGTGCACGAGATCTTCAGTACGATGCGTGAAAACATGAACTCTGTGATGGCTGGGCTGGAAGACGGGTTACTTCTGTTTACGCGCGACGCGCGGGCGGTGATGGTCAGTCCAGCCGCGGAGAAATTTCTGGGAGCTCCTGCAGGGCAGTTCCTAGGGAAGCGTGTGACGGAGATATTTCCGATCGGACATCCGCTGCGCGATGCGCTGCACATTGAAGGAGATGAACTCAGGGAAGTCGCGGCGGAAACGGAATTGAAGACGACGGAGGGTGAGAGGCGCGTCAGCGTGAGCGTTCAAGCGATTCAAGAGGATGGCGAGCGCATGGGCGCGCTGGTGACGCTGCGCGATCTTGATTCGATCGAAAGTATCAACACCCAGCTGCAGGTCAGCGAGCGGCTTGCGGCGCTGGGGCGAATCACCGCGGGGGTAGCGCACGAAGTCAAGAATCCGCTCAACTCCATGCGTCTGTGGCTGGAGAATCTAAAAGAGTCGCTGCCTGCAGATTCGGACGGCAGTGCGAAGCAGGCAGTAAACGTTCTCGACAAGGAGATCGACCGCCTCGATGCGGTTGTGAAGCGTTTCCTGGATTTCACGCGGCCAATGGATGTGCGGCTCGAACCCACGCAGCTTGCGGAATTGCTGAGAGAGGTTCTGGAGGTAGCGCAGCCACAAATGCAAAAGGCCAACATTCAAGTGGCACAACTGTTGCCAATCGACGTGCCTGAAGTTTACGTGGATCGCGCTCTGTTGAAGCAGGCGGTGCTCAATCTGGTTCTGAACGCCGGGGAATCGATGCCCAGCGGCGGACAGTTGCGGCTGGTGCTGAGCCGCCGCGGCGAAATGGCAGAAATCACGGTCGGAGACACTGGAAAAGGAATTCCGCTCGAGGACCGTCAGAAAATCTTCCAGCTCTTCTTTACAACGCGACCGGGAGGCAGCGGCATCGGACTAGCCAGCACGTTCCGAATCGTGCAGCTTCTCAACGGCTCGATAGACTTTACAACGGAGGTCGGAAAAGGAACGACGTTCCGAATTGAGCTGCCGCTCGCTGCCTGAGATCTAAATCCGCACGGACACTATTAACTATGACGAGAACCTTCGCCCAAGCCCGCAATGCCGTGATGCGAAGTCCTGTGCTTATGATTTTTGGCGTGTTTGGCACCGCTGCCTTGATGGTAAGCGGTTGTGCCGCCCAACGAAAACAGGCCATCCCCTGGAGCACGGCGGTGCTGGTTCGGCCGGCCGCACTTCAACGATCCTCTCCAGCCGGAAATGTCGAAGATCCCCTGCCGGATCTAAGGATGGAAATTCCTCCTCCTCCTGGACCCCTAGCTGTGGCGCGTCAGACTCCTGCACGGCCACGCGGCGTGGCGTCTTCCACCAATCAAAATGCGCCGAACGGAAAACTGGATACTCCGCAGATCGTTCCCGATCTCTCGTCGCAAGAATCAGCTTTGCTGCGACGCGAAACTGACTTGAACTTGAGCGCCGCGGAACGCAATCTCGCCGCAACGGCAGGAAAAACGCTGAACGCCATGCAATCCGACCTTGCTTCCAAAGTGCGCGGCTTTATTTCTGATGCGCGAGAAGCAGGCCTAGCGGGAGATTGGGCGCGGGCTCGTGAGCTTGCCAAGAAGGCGCAGATTTTATCGGAAGAGTTAATCGGGTCAGTGTAATCTTCCTAAATTTTGTGACTTGGCCCCCCGCAGAACGGCGCCCGTTCGTTTCAATAGTAGTGTCATCCAATAGCCATGGAATATAGGAGCTGCTTGTTTTTCCCAGCATGAATGCAAGACCTGGATGCGTTAGACTTGCCACATGAAAAAGTTTGATGTTGCCGTTGCCGGCGGCGGACTGATTGGGGGATCGATCGCGCTTGAAGTTGCGCGAACTGGCCTGCGCGTCGGCTTGTTCGACCGGCGGGAACCCGGACAAGAAGCCTCCTGGGCGGGAGCGGGAATTCTTTCGCCCGCGCCGGAAAGTTCGGCGATGATTCCACTCGTGCCAATGGGCAAAGCAAGCCTGGCGCATTACCCGGAATTTGTGGGCATGGTGGAGGAAATCTCGGGCCAAAATACCGGCTACCGCGCGAAGGGAACGCTACAGGCGCTGTTTTCCGGGGATGTGCGGGAAGAGCTCAGCACAGTGATTGCCTTGCATCGTGGGCTGGGGCTGAAAGCGGAGCCGCTCAGCGCTGCAGACGCGCGAGCCCTCGAGCCGTCTCTCAGCGAGGACCTCGAAGCCGCCGTGCTACGTCCAGACGAAGCGTCCGTTGACAACCGTGCCATGACGAGCGCCGTGTTGGATGCCGCGCAGCGAAGCGGCGTGCAGTTCTTTCCCGGGAGTGGCGCCGAGGCGATCCGGCGAGAAGGCGGCCGGTGCGTTGGCCTAATTCTGAAAAACGAAAAGATCGAGGCAAATTGGACAGTCATCGCAGCTGGATGCTTTTCCGCAAGCATTGATGGAGTGGCCGCGTATGCGCCAGTGCGGCCGGCGAAAGGGCAAATGGTGGCGCTGCGCGCGGACGATTTGAAAATAGAGCGAGTTCTGTGGTCGGAGAGAATCTATCTCGTTCCGCGAAATGAAGGAAGGATTCTTGCCGGCGCGACAGTGGAATACACGGGCTTCGATAAAGGGTTGACAGCGGGCGGCATTGAAAAGATTCTCGCCGCCGCGATCGAGCTCTCACCTGGCCTCGCGGCCGCGCGCATCGAAGAAACCTGGGCGGGACTTCGGCCGGACTCGCCGGACCACTTGCCCATGCTCGGGCCCACGGACATAGAAGGGCTGCTTATCGCGACCGGACACTTTCGCAGCGGAATACTCCTAACACCTATAACTGCCATGCTGGTGCGCGAGTGGGTGACGCAAAAGCGCGTCAGTGTGGATTGGGAACGCTTCAGCCCCATGCGTTTTCAGCCGGCTTCGGAGCGGGCGGCGCCTGCTAAGAATTTCTCAAACTGAATAGAAGAGTATCCAGTGCCAGTGCAGACGCGAAGAAGTGAGCCACTTTTCTTGCAATTTTCTCGGGTCTTCCAGACTATCCGAGCGAATGAATCAAATTCATTGTGATGTTCAGCAGGCACCGGCTGCTGCTCAGAGGGCTTCGGCAGCGTTACGGTTGAGGCGCGGGAGGCGGAGTGATGGGCTGGGCTTGTCCGACACTATTGAACTTAATCTGACTGCCGTCCAGGGCCAACTCGTGTTCGAGCACGATATCGAGTGCAGAACCGCGCGGAAGCTCTGCCTCGGGGCCTCGCGTCAAGAGAATTGCACCGAGTCCGGCAAGTGCACCGACTCCTGCGCCGATTCCCAGACCTTTGCCGCGGCCGGCAATGGCGCCAATCCCTGCGCCAGCCGCAGTCGTTTCCGCCACAGTTCCGGCGTCTTTCCCCTTGCCACCGGCGCCAGTCACTTTTCCTTCGGAATCCATGGTCTCTTTTCCGCCGGAATCCGCACTGCGGGGGGCCGCGTTCAGGTCCACAGTGTAACCATTCGGAAATATTAGGGTGTCCAAACGCATGCGAAATTCGCCGCGTCCCTTAATGCGGCCCGGCCGCTTGGATTCGATCAGCTCCCCGCGAAGATAAGAGCCAACGGGGATGATGACGTGATTATTTTGCGTGACGGGGAAGGAAGTGTGGAAATAAACGGAATCACCCGCCTTGGCGCCGCGCGTGGAGATGCCGTTCTCGAGAACCACGGCAAAGCGCGTGCCAGCGGGAATTTTGATTTGTTCCGATGAAGCCGGCCGCGGCTGCGCGACTGGCAGCACCGGCGCTCGGGGAGGTGGCGCGGAAGTCTGTGGGCCTGCCGGCTCTTGTGCGCGGCCAAGGGGTGTAAGGAAAAGCAGGCCAGTTGACAGGGCGCATTTCAAAAGTAAACTCAGGCGGGGCAACCCTCTCATGAGCTCCCTCCAATATGTTATCTCCGATGTCCGGGCGTAGGTGTTGGATGCCTGAGTATATCGCTTGCACCCCGGCATGGAGAGCCGAAATTTATGATGTCAGCCCGACTGCGCGACCTGCGCCAGTTCGTGATGGTTGACGGCACCGAAGGAAACTGAGTAGCCTCGGGGCAGCCAAAGAAGTAACCATGAAAGAGGGCAACGTATATGGCAAAGCTGGCGCTGATCTATGGAATGCGGCTGCTCCCGGAGGAAGAGTTGGGGGAGGTGAAGGACGCTACAGTGGTGCTGAAGAATGGCCGGACGGCGCGCATTACCATGCATCTGATCGAAGGCAGCAAGGAAGAGATCGAAGCGACATTTCACGAGTCGGTCTCGGCCTTCTTTGAAATGTACCCGGAGATTTAGAACGCAAGAGCCGGATCTTCGAATTCCCGCGTCCAAAATAGAATCAGCGGTTGCCGAAATTTTCGGGGTCGGCGCTGGGGTCGCCGAGATTATCATTGATGAGCACCGTGGATTGTCCGGTAAGCTCGAAGCGCTTGCGGCATTTGAAGCATGCCACCAGGTCATCGAGCCGCACCATGTAAGACGTGGCTTTGGCGAACTTTCTGCGGTCTTCTTCGCCGGCGCCGCGCGGGAGCTCCCTTTTTTTCCGGGAAACTTTCCAGCGGACGGGAAATTCGAATTCGCCGCGGCAGCTCGGGCACACGAGCTTGATCTTCCTGGTTTCTTCCTTTTCCGTGTAGAAGGCGCGTTCGTCCATGGCTAAGTGGCGGGCGCACTCACCGCGTCTTCAATTGTAACAAATTCCAGCCCGAGGTCACGCCATCGCGGGAGCCAATATTCAAGTGCCGCGAGGGTTGGCAGACGGTCCGCATTCAATTGGCGGTGAGAACCATCATGGAGACAAAGTATGTCTCCCGTGTCTATGGCGCCCCTAGCAGAACCCTCGGCCACGTTGCGCTTTGCATGCCTTGCAATGGGCTCCATGCGGGGAATAAGCCACTCCGAAGAGGTTGCACGCCAGTCCCCCGGAAGCAGCGTCCACATGACGACGCGCTGATTCAGTTCACGCGCAGCGGGAATGACCCACGGATTGCGCAACCCGAAGGGCGGTCTGAACCACTTCGGCGGTGCGCCCGTTGCGGCAATTATGGAATAGTTGCAGCAGCGGAGTTCGACCGTGATGCGATCCGGCTTGAGCCAGAAAAGATTGGGATGGGCGTCTGTATGATTTCCGATGATGTGGCCCCTCGCGGCCGTCTCCTTGAGCAGTTCCGGACATTCACGCGCGTGTTTTCCTATAACGAAAAATGTTGCGCGGGCTTTGTAGCGATCAAGCAGTTCCAGTAGTTTCGGAGTTATCGCAGGATTCGGGCCGTCGTCAAAGGTGAGAGCAAGCTTGCGCGGCGAATCTGTGCGGCAAAGCGTCGAGCCGAAGAGTTGCGAGCGAGGATGAGCTGCGCCATACCCAACCAATCCTGCAGCCGCGGCGGCCAAAACAGGTGGCGCGGCAATTATCCAGGGATTCATCAAGTACATTCTCGCACGGCGAGATGCGTAACGACTAACTGGAAGGGAGCGCCTTACTGATTCTCGCCTTGTGCGGTCTCTACGAGTACACGCCTGTTGGGCGCTGAGCTGCAGCAATCAGCATCAAATTCAGCCGGGAACAATCCGCAAGATCGGGGCTTCGAGCGTCCAGGAATCATCCGCGCTTCACTCCGGATCGAGAATGGAGACACAGGATGTACCGATTTGGCACGAATTCAGGGGTGTGTCCCCCCACGGGACATGTCCGCTTCGGTTTGGATCGAGTGCTTTGCAACGCAAAGATATCAGGCGACTTAGAGCGCAAAGGACAGGGACATTCCGGCAGGGAGTGGACAGTCTATTGCTTTAGAAACGGTTGTGGACGCGTGTGGAAACTCGACGTTGAGAACAAAGAACAGCCTGCTCAGCCAGAAGTCCCCCCACTCATGGTTCCTCGGTGTGCTCCTGCTTCTCACCACAGCATCGTTATTGGGGGCCGCGGCTCCCTCACAAGATCGGCCGCCTGACTGGCACGCAGAGGTCAGGAAACTTGTAGAGGCGCACGAGTGGGAGTCGGCAATGAAGATCGTCGACCGCAAGGTTGCGCTCGCTCCGCAGGATATGGACGTGCGCGCGTGGCGGGCCCGCATTCTTGCGTGGTCCGGACGCCTCGCGGAGGCGGAAAAGGAATACCTTGAAATCTTGAAATTCACCCGAAATGACCCGGATAACTGGATGGGGCTGGCGAGCGTATATCTGCGCGAGGGAAAACCGACGGATGCTCTGCGGGCACTGGACCGGGCTGTGGAGATTGATCCGAAACGCGCGGACTTGCGAGCGGCCCGAGGGCGCGCGCTGCGAGCGACCGGCGAACGCCACGAAGCTCGCACGGAGTTTCAAAACGCGCTGAATCTGGACCCTACAAGCGTTGAAGGACGTGCAGGAATGATTTCCGTCCGTGACGAACTAAAACATGAGTTACGCTTCGGCCAGGACAATGACCTCTTCAATTTTACAAGCGCAAATCGGGATGGGTGGGTCAGCCTGGTATCGCAATGGACGCCGCACTGGGGTACTAGCTTGGCGGGAAGCTACTACGACCGATCGGGAATCCGCGCCGGAAAATTCTCCGGTGCGGTCACCGGACGCCTGCACCGATGGGGAGCGCTCACCGCTGGTGGCTCAGCCGGGCACGACAATGGGGTGATTCCAAAGAGCGAGGCCTTTTTTGACTTCGACCACGGCTGGAAAGTGAGCGAAACGAAATTCCTGCGCGGAATGGAATTCGTCTACGGACAACATTGGTATTGGTACCGGACTTCACGAATTTTCACCCTGAATGAAACCTCAATTGTCGAACTGCCGCGGAATTTTGCGTTAACGCTTGGAGCTACGGGCGTACGCAGCGCGTTCCCTGGGGCGGGCGAGGAATGGCAACCGGCAGGTATGGCGCGGCTGAGATTTCCGCTGGGGAATTGGGGCGAGAAACGGCTTTCCGGAAACATCCTTTTCGCAGTCGGTTCGGAAGACTTTGCGCAAATCGATCAAATCGGTAGATTTGCCGCACAAACGTACGGTGGCGGGTTGCGATTTCAAGTGAATGCCCGCCAGGACATCACGGGTTACGGGTCGTATCAGAAGCGCACGCAAGGCGGGACAGATACAAGTTTTGGTTTGAGCTATGGAATCCATTTTTGAACGGTTGTGGAGGTTAGGACCAGCGGCCTTTGTGCTGAAGGCCATCGTCGCGGCAGTGGTGGCAGACGCGCTTTTGCTGGGTTTTATTCTGCTTCGGCGCTTTTATCGAAAGCGGTATTTCGCAAGGCGCGACACACGCGTCTTCGAGCTTCGCAAAATTTGGGATCGACTTATTGCCGGAGAGATTCCGTACGAGACATGGCGTCAAAATCCTTTCGACCGGCGCATCGTCGAGACGATTGCGCTGGACTCGCTGGAAGCGGCGGGAGCGGAAGAGGCGACGCGACTGCTCAGATTCCTGCGAACGAGCGGGCTCATTGAAAAACGCATTTATGAGGCTCGTACGCACACCGGGTGGCGCCGAATGCGGGCGCTTGTGGCGCTGGGTCAAACACGCGCGCCAGAAGGCATCTACGCGCTGGCCCAGGGCTTGCGCGACCGCAGCTTGGAAATAAGACTGGCGGCGCTCCGAGGATTGGGACGTACCGCATCCCCGCAGGCGGCGCAGGAGATATTGGTTTGGGCAGGAGAAGAGGGGCTGTGCGTACCCGCGCTGCCGCTGCAAAGCGCGCTCATCCAGTGCTGCGTGGAGCGCCCGCAGATCCTTATTCCCTATGTGCAACAGGCAAAAGGAGCGCTTCGTGAAGTGCTTGGCCGCGTATTGGGCGAAGTGGCCACTCCGGCGCTCAGCGTTGACCTGCTGCAGTTTGTCGGGGACGACCTCGATGAGCTGCGCGCTGCGGCAGCCCGGGCAATGTCACATTCGAATAAGGGCGTGGCGTTCGATGCCCTCAACGAATTGGTGAAAGACCAGGTTTGGTTTGTGCGGCTGCGCGCAATCATAAGCCTGGGCCAATTATGCGACCCTCGTGCGATTCCCGATCTGCTACTGGGACTAACGGATGCGCATCGGCTCGTGCGTTTTCGAGCGGCGGAAGCGCTCGTCGAACTTGACCTGCCTATGGTTCCAATTTTCCAAAGTGTGGTGAAAACGCAAGATCGTTATGGACTGCAGGCCTACTTGACGGCACTGGAAAATGCCGGCTTGCGCGAAAAATTGGAAGAGGACCTTCAATCTGGCGCGGCCGCCGGAAATGTGGAGAAGGAGCTTTTGTGCAATATTCTGCGGACCGGAACGCTGTCCGGGAAAGCTCCGGCGATGGCGGAAAGTGGCTCCGCGAAGACGGCGTTACTGTCATGATTCGTGTGCTGGATATTTTGAATCACACGCTCTTCTGGTATTACTTCGCCAGCAATCTAACTTACCTAGCGATGTTGATTGTCGCGCTGAAGACGACGGCGGCCCACCAACGAAGACTACAAAGTCATCGCCTGGATTGGTTTAAGGCATCGCCGCTGGCGCCGCCCATCACCATGATTGTCCCCGCGCACAACGAAGAGAAATCGATACGCGTGGCAGTGCGAAACTTGCTGGACCTGGACTACCCGGAACTCCAGGTTATCGTGGTGAACGATGGCTCGGAAGACCGCACGCTTGATGAAATGCGGGCAGCGTTTCGGCTGCGCCCAGTGCGAACCGTGTACATACCCGAAGCGGAGTGCGCGCAAGTTCGGGGCATGTACCGGAGCGAGCTGGACGGAAGGCTGCTGATCATTGACAAAGAATCCGGAGGCAGCAAAGCGGATGCCGTGAACGCAGGTTTGAATTCCGCGACCTCACCTTATGTGTGCGTTGTGGATGCCGATTCCGTCCTCGAGCGCGACGCACTTCTGCGAATCATGGTGCCCATCGTGGCGGATCCGAAACGCGTGGTAGCGGTAGGCGGAATCATCCGCGTCTTGAATGGTTCGGAGATTGAGGGAGGGCATCTGAAGCGTGTGCGTCTGCCTCGCAAGAGCATCGAAGTGATTCAAGTGATCGAATACCTTCGCGCATTCTTGATCGGCAGAGAAGCGTGGGGGCAAGGAAATATGCTCATGATTATTTCCGGAGCGTTTGGCGTATTTCGAACGGACCTGGTGCGCGCCGTGGGCGGCTATCGGTCGAGCGCGATCGGGGAAGATTTTGATCTCGTGGCCCGCCTGCACCGTCTCTTGCTAGAAAAACGAGCGGACTATCACATCGACTTTGTCCCTGACCCCATGTGCTGGACAGAAGTGCCCTCAGACCTCCGATCGCTGGCAAGACAGCGGGCTCGTTGGCAGAAGGGATTGCTGGACGTGCTTCTGCCGAACCGGGATATGCTCTTCCGGCCGCGTTACGGCAGAATAGGTTTCCTGGCGCTACCTCATTTGTGGGTTTTTGAGTTGTTCGCGCCGATTATCGAGATCACCGGGATCGGGACAATCCTTCTCGCGGCTTGTTTGGGTGTGTTGAGCCGGCAATTTTTTCTGCAATTCCTACTTTTCGGCTACGCGTTTGCTACCGTGATTTCTCTCGGCGCAGTCTTGCAAGAAGAAGTTACCTACAAACGATATAACGACTGGCAAGACGTAGTCCGGCTTGTCAGCTACTGTTTCCTCGAACATTTTCCTTACCGTCAGATGCACATGATTTGGCGGCTACAAGGCCTCTGGCAATACCTTCGCGGAGACCTCTCCTGGAAACCTCTAAAACGTAAGGGGCTTGAATCGGCTCGAACGTAAAGCTCCGCAAAGCTGCTAAGGGCAGCTATGGTTGAAGCCGCTCGTCCTTTCAACATTTTTTGCAAAGGTCCTGCAACGCAAGTCCCATTTTGCAGGCACCCTTCTCCCGCGGTTCGTGCCCCTCGACGGCGTGTCAGCCGGGCAAACCGCGTCGAGACTTTAGGTCACTAAGCAGGCGCTCAACCTCGGTGTCGCGGTCAAGACGCGTGAGCTTCTCTCCCATGTCGTCTGTTAAGAGTTCGACCTCCGCTGTAGCCACTGATTCGGTGTGATGCACGCGGTCCTTCAGCCGTTCAAACGTAGCGCTCTTCGAGTTGTCGCCGAGCGCTGTCTGCGCGCGCGCTGCTTTGCCGAGGGCCACACTGCGTCGATGTCGTGCCAGCAGCAAATCGCGCTTGGACTTGGCTTCATCCAGTTTCTGTTCGAGCTTCTGCAGCGCGCTCTTTAGAGCCTCGACCTGCGCTCTCTGGTCGTCCACCTGCTCTTTGTAGCTTAGCGCCAGCCGTTGCGAGGTGTGGAAGCGGTCCAGAGCCCCGCGTGCCAGATCATCCTGCCCTTTGTCGACAGAAACCTCGGCTTTTCGCATCCAGTCCTTCCCCGAATCTTCGTTTTCACGAAGCTTCTTTTCGAGCATGTGCTGGTCGGCGATCGAAACGGCCACCTGCGTCTTGACCTGGAGGTATTGATTCTCCATGTCCATCATCACCTGCTTGATCATTTTCTCCGGGTCTTCCGCGCGGTCGATCATGTCGTTCAGATTGGCCCGGATTAAAGTGCCTACTCGTTCTAAAAGTCCCATGACAATTCTCCTTTCGAACAACCTAAGACTTCTGGCGCCCCACTTTCGCTATGGACTTTCGGGTGCCAGTCCACATCCCCAAATCAAAACTGGCTAATGCATGTCGCCAATCAGCAGATGCAAAATGCTCGGCAGGTAAACAATGCTGAATGCTGCCGCTTGCTCTGCCAAGTAGACAACGCCTCCGAGAAAATGCCGGACAGCAAACGTAATGACCACCAGGCAAATGACCCAGAAGAACAAGAATTCGTCTTTCAACGTCATGGTGTATCCCCCAATAGCCATCGAACGTCCCGGCGAGCAATAGGCCTGCTGGGACGGAAGCGAACGTTATTACTTCGCGGGCGCGGCTGGTTTCTCTGGCTTCTCGGACTTCGGTGCCTTATCGCCGATCAACCGCACCTTGCTGAGCAGATCCGCCACTTGAATGCCGGAGAGCGCTTCGAAGAGCGCCGGCACCTGCGCGGCAATCTTCGTAATGTCGCCGGTCAGCTTGTACGCGCCGGCGGCGTCGCCATTTCCTGTCGAGACGATGGTGACCTTGTCGACCTTGCCGAGCGGCTCCGCAAGGGCACGCACGACATCGGGCAGGGTGCTGATAAGTTTGTCCACAACGGCCGCCTGGTTGTACTCCTGGAAAGCTTCGGCCTTGATGTTCATGGCTTTGGCTTCGGCTTCGCCTTTCTTGAAGATGATTTCCGCTTCGGCTTCGCCCTGCGCACGAATGGCGGAGGCGCGGCCTTCGGCTTCGCTCATCAACCGCTGTCGCTCGGCGTTCGCGAGCGTCTCGATTCGCTGGCGCTCGATTTCTGCTTGCTTTAGCACAGTGGCGATTAGTTCTCGTTCGCGACGCGCGATTTCCGCTTCCTGCACCTTCACTTGAGCCTCGCGCTCCGCCTGTTGCACCCGCACACTTTCGGTAACGACCTGTTGCTGCATAATGTTGGTTTCGATTTCGTAAGCTTTATCAGCTGTGGCCTGGGCTTTCTTGGTCATTTCCAGATAGCTGGCCTTCTTGATGTCGAGATCGCGTTCCGCTTCAGCTTGCTTCGCGAGTGAGGCGGTTTCGGCTGCGACGCGCTCCTGGTCGGCTTGTGCTTTCGCGACGGCTGAGGCGCGCGTTGCTTCTGCGCGCTTGATGGCGATATCCCGGTCTGCTTCGGCGGCGGCCACTTCCGCGTCGCGCTTGATTCGCGCGATGTCCGGCCGGCCCATGTTGGTGATGTACTCATTCTTGTCGCGCACTTCCTTGAGTGTGAAGCTCACTACTTCGAGCCCCATCTTGTTCATGTCATCGGCGCAGGTGGACCGCATTCGGTCGGCAACCATTTCTGGTTCCTTCACGATTTGCTCCACCGTGAGCTGTCCGATGATTCCGCGCAGGTGACCCTCCATCACCAAACGGATCAATCCTTCCCGCTGTTCTGGCCGCTTGGTGAGGAATTGTTCCGCCGCTGTCCGGATGGATTCCGGATCAGACTTCACTTTGATCTGGGCAACCGCCTCGATCGTGACGGCGACCCCTTGCTTGGTGTAGAGACTCTGCTGCGGAGCGACGTCGAACGACATCAATTCCAGCGAAAGTTCGCGGCATTGCTCGATCATCGGAAAAATAATCGTGCCGCCGCCCTTGACGATACGCGTCCCGCGAAGGCCGTAAATAATCAACGCCTCGTGCGGGCCTGCTTTTCTGAACATTCTTGCCAAGAGCGCCATACCGAAAAGAACAGCAAGAATAGCTAGCCCGACTACAACTGGGATAAGCGGCAACCCGAACATAAAACCTCCCTTTTCACTCGTCCGGACCGTTTGCGTCGTGCGACGGTCCGAGAAACTTTGTGCTCTACCGCGCGTATTCGTCAGCGCGTGAACTCTTCCCACCGGCGCACGTACGCAATTCCCTTCTCGTACCGCTCGATGACCACTTCGGCGCCTTTCTCAATGGCTTTGCCGTCATCGCTACGTGCGCCCGCTCCTCGGCGTACGCCCCCGAGCGAGAAAATCACTTCGCCTGTGCCGCGTTCGCGAATGGGCACACTGATCGAGCCAACAGACCCTTCAATTCGGTAATCCGCATCAATCAGCTCCGAGTCACCGCTGCGCATCAGTTTCAGCATGAATCTGAAAACCAGCCACCCCGCGACCAACCCTGCAAGCGTTGCAAATCCAAGTGATGCGAGCGCAACCAGGTGCGAACGAGTTGTGAGGATGTAGCCCGTTCCGCCAAACCAGGCGAGAAAAGCTAAGAGCGTGGACATGTTGAGCCACGGAATATGCGCGGCAGCTCTTATTGCGCCGCCGGCGCCTCCGCCGTGATGAGCCACATGAAAGGGCAGGTGCAAACGAAACGGAAGATGAATGTGGACTGCGCCCGCCAGAAAAGACAGCACGCTAAGCGAAAATCCCACAACAAAACAGAGCAGGTAGAAATCAGACCAGGTCATAAAACACCTCGAAACGCAGCACCCCGCTGCGCAGACTGGAATTCGAGACCCAGACCCTTTGGGTCAGTTATGCAACGAACCGGGCGGTGGGTGCCCATTGCCTTGCTGCTTCCCCGAATGCAAAACTTCCCCGAGCCGTTCCGCCAAACCAGGCGTGCGAAGAATCTCTGCTAGAAGCAAAAGCGCCCGGCGTGAATCTTCGTGCTCCGCGATGGCCAGGAGAGCACGGCTGAGATCCGGATCGGCGGCAAACTGTTCCGCACCGGCATATAGCCAGGAATCGATCTTGGCGTCGACGGCCCGAAGTGCGGACTGCAACTCGGGCGTGTATCCTTCCGGATCATCCACCAGGAAACCCGGGTAGACGCGAAAGAACCGCGCCAAGAGCGTCCGGGTACTATGCGTCAGATGCGGCCGCGTGCCACTTTCAATCTGCGAGAGATAAGCCTGGCTCAGCCCGCGCCCCACTTCGCGCTTCATGGCCGCGGCGAGTTCCTGTTGGGTCATTGGGCGGCCGAGGCCACGCAAAGAACCTTCCACAGCGCGAAGAGAACGGAGTTTGTTACCGAGAGTCATCGAAAAACCTTCTTATTGCAATCTGCAAAAAACATATTACTTTTCGCTATTTGTGTCAAGAACTATATTCGCCCTGTTATCTACGATTTACGGGCTTCTATAAAGCGTATCTAATTTTTTGAGGAAAAATTCGGCCGGGGCGACGGTCGCGCCATCAGTCTGGTTTGCGTAGCGATTGCAGATCAATCCCAAGCTGCTGGCACTTCTTATATAGGTGGCTGCGCTCCAATCCCAATGCGCGTGCCACGTTTGTCATGTGGAAATTGTGCCGCTTGATTTCTCCGAGCAGCACTTCTTTTTCGAAGGCTTCTGTCCGCTCCGCGAGCGTTCCCGCCGAAGTGCTTCCGGCAGTTGAGGAATTTGCCGAACCAGCCCCGGAACCTTCCCCAGGCAGCACGAGCCGAACATCATCGGCTGTAATGGAATCGTCCGCGGACAGGAGCACCAGCCGCTCCACCACGTTGCGTAATTCCCGTACATTTCCCGGCCAAGCATAGCGAAGCAATTCCGCAAACGCACCGGCGGCAAAGAGCTTCTCTTTCCAACCATTTTGCGCAGCCACCTGTCTCGCAAAATGCGCGGTAAGCTCAGGAAAATCTTCCGGCCGCTCGCGCAGCGGCGGCAGCACAAGGGGGAAAACGTAAATGCGGTGAAAGAGATCCCGGCGGAACGCATTCTGCTGCACCAGTTCCTCGAGGTTCCGGTGCGTGGCAACAAGGACGCGCACATCCACGCGAATGGGCTTGTCGCCGCCGACGCGCTCGACTTCACCCTCTTCGAGCACGCGTAATAATTTGGCCTGCATGGAGACGGGCATATCGCCAATCTCGTCGAGAAACAGCGTGCCTCCTTCGGCCTGTTCAAATTTGCCGAGGTGCCTTCCCGCCGCGCCCGTAAACGCACCCTTTTCATGACCAAAAAGTTCTGACTCGATCAGCTCCGCGGGAACCGCAGCGCAATTCAAGGTAATGAAAGCATTTTCATGGCGCTGCGACTTTTCGTGGATCGCTCGCGCTACGAGCTCCTTGCCGGTCCCGGTTTCGCCCAGAATGCAGACGCGCGTCTCGCTCGCGGCCACGCGGTCGATTTGCCCCAGCAACTTCTTCATGGCAGGTCCTGATCCAACGAGTTCGTGTTTACCTAGCTTGTAGCGCAGTTCGCGATTTTCGTTTTCGAGGCGCGAAAGACGAATGGCATTTTCCACCGTGACGAGCAGCTTCTCCGTCGAGAGCGGCTTTTCTAGAAAATCCAGAGCACCGAGCTTCGTCGCCTTGACGGCCATTTCGACATTCGCCTGCCCCGAGATCAAAACAATAGGCGTCTTGACGCCGGCTTGTTTCAAGTCTTCGAGCAGCTCGATGCCGCTTTTCCCAGGCATAACCACGTCCGAGAGAATCAAGTCGAAAGATTCGGTGCGCAAAAGTTCCAGTGCGCGGGGGGCGTTGTCGCAGACTGTCGCTTCGTGGCCAGCTAGCCGAAAAGCCCGCGAGAGCGACGCAAGAGTATTGGGGTCGTCATCGACGAGCAGAAGGTGAGCTTTGCGTGGCAAGGGGTGTCCTTTGAGCTGGTGCGTCAGTCGGAGGCAGCCGCGGTAAAGCTCTGCGGAGGCTTATTCTCGGTCGCGGCCTCTTCCGCCGGGGCTGCAGGACGCCCGGACTGGCGCTGTGGCAGCTCGATGTGAAACGTTGTTCCGTGCCCCTCGTCGCTGGAAACGGAAATGGTTCCGTGATGGTCGCTGATCACCGACTGGATAATCGCGAGGCCGAGACCGGTTCCCTGCACCTTTGTCGTGTAATACGGGGTAAAAAGCCGCGAACATTCTTCCGGGGTAAGGCCCTTTCCCGTATCCGCCACTTCGATTCGAACGCTGCCGTCATGTTCCGAACTGCGAATGCTCAGCGTGCCTCCGGCCGGCATGGCGTCCAGCGCGTTCAGCACGAGATTTTGAAACGCGCGATGCAGCAGGTCGGCGTCCGCATCGATTTCGGGCAGCGGCTCCGTCAGAAAATATTCTGGAATTATGGGCGGCTTGCCCACGGCGTTGAACTGCGGTTCAAACAGCCGCACGGCATTGCGCAAGGCTTCATTCACGTTGACGCGCGCAAAATGCGGCACGGGCATTTTTGAGAAATCACTGAATCGGCCGACAATGGCGTTTAGATTCGCGAGTTCCGCCTTCAACGTCGCGGTAGACTCGTTAAACACTTCGAGAAACTGTTTTGCGTCCAGTTGCCGCGCCTTCTGCAAGTTTTCAACGGTGATTTGGAGCGGAAATAGGGGGTTGCGAAGTTCGTGGGCCAGTCGCCGCGCCAGTTCTCGCCATGCCGCCACTCTTTCCGTCTGCACAAGCTGCTCGCGCTGCGCCGCCAAGGTCTGCGTCATTCCATTGAACGCCGAGGCAAGCTGCCCTATCTCGTCCCGCCCGCGCAGATCGATGACGGTATCCCATCTTCCAGAAGCCACTTCGCGCGCGCCTTCCGCCAGCTCCTCAAGCGGCTTCGTGATTCTTGCTGAAACCCACAAACTGATTAGCAAACCTATTAAAATCGCCGCTCCGGCAGCCGCGCCTGCAATCTGCAGAATATGGCGCGTCAACAACACGAGCTCCCTTCGCGAGCTCCCAAGCAACAGAACGGCAAGTAATTCGTTGTTCCTGCCTGTCAGCGGAATGGCATGAAATGTTTCGGCGTCTGCGGCGTTCTGGGACCAATCGATGGTCCGCTCGAGCGGTTTTGCTTGCTTCTGGATCTGCTGAATCAAAGGTTCCAGCCGGTCCGCCTGGTCAAATGAACCGTTCACATCCGTAAGTGCCATCGCGACAAAACCAGGCTCCAGATTGCGATACAAAAGCGCGCGCATTCCCGCTGGAGGCACTAAGGAAGCTAGAAAATTCTGGTCCAACCGGCGACCGCCAATAATGTACATGCTCTTGTCGTTTCCGCCGGAAAGCATGCGGACCACGGTCAGCGAGAGCGCCACCCCGTCAGGCAACTCTTCCTTCCTTAGGAATGGCGGCGAATCATTCCAGTTCTTGTTTGTCAGGACCCAATCGTTCTTATAGCCGACCCGTGCGGGATACTGCGCGGAGGAGATCAGCGTACCGTCCCAGTTCACGAATTCTACAAAGTCCAGCCCATGATCCTGCGCTGCTCCGGACGCGTCGTGCACGTAGAGCGAAAGGTCCGGCCTGGGCCCCGCTAGCTCCATGGCCACCCTGAAAGTGATTTCGGCATCAGTGATGTTCTTCACCTGCCGGGCAATCTCTTCGCCTCGTTGCGCGTATTCTTTGTTGAACTGCGAGACGAGCGCCTCGCTCCGTTGCGCGTCCGATTCCTCGAATGCGGCTTGCGTATAGTGTGTCACGCCGTAAGCCACAAGCGACACGGAAGCTAGTACGGTGATCAGAAAAACCAGGAATAGCTTTGTGCGAAAGCTCATGGCTTTGCTCCGGGCGCAGCCGCTCGCGGTTGCGGGGAAGTCGACGACGTCCCGTTTGGTGGACTCGAAGAGTCCGCTTGCGAAGGCTCCGGAGCTTCCAGCCAAACGTCGGCGAGATGCCATTCGCCCCAGCGCGCCGGCAGCCAATCGCGCACCGTCGGGCCGAGACCGACTGCTTCGGCTTCCGTAACGAGCGGAAGCACACGCCATTCCTCGAGGATCCGCCGCTCCCGCGCATAAAGCTGCTCGTACTCCGCGCTCGTGGCATTCACCTCCGAAGATTCTGTCAGATTATATGCCGCAAACATGGAATCGAGTTCCACCCGCGGAGATAGCGACGAATAGTGCCACGCAAACAGATGGACGCCCGAAGGGGGGTTAAGTGAGACCTGCGAAGCAGTAGCCGCGCGCGCAGCTGGACGGTTGATGACTTGCACGAAGATTGCAGCTTGGCGGGCGTTCACGGCCACACGCTCCCCAAGAAGTTTCGGCAGATCGCCCATCGGATCGACACGCAAGCGCAGCGCCTCCGAGCCGCCGGCCTCATTCGAAGGGAGTCCGCGTCGCAACTGTTTTGCGCGCTCAAGATTAGTGTCCACGTTGAAGAGGAAAGCATATCCTGAGAGCCACTGCGGCAAAAGGGTGGCTGCAGGGCCGGCTTGCTTCTGCAGCAACACATTGGCCATGGTGCCACGGTCGAGCGAAAGGCTAAGAGCTTCGCGCAGACGGACATCCGATGTCAGCCTCTGAGCTTCGTCAAATCGCAAGCCGTAAAGGGTCATTGGCTCTGACGTCCAAATCCGAAGACCAGCTTGCCTCGCGCGGGGTACGAGCTCGGGCGACAGCTCTATCAAGTCTGCCTTGCCGAGTTGCAAATCATACATCGCGCGCAGCGGCGATACTCCCAGCGTAACATCAATCCCGTCGACAAACGGCCGGCCGGACCATGCCTCATCGTTTGCACGAAAGAAAAGATGTCCGCCGCCACTCCGCGAAGCAGCACCGTTCGATGTATCGGCGGCCCGCGGCAAACCAGAATCTTTCTCTCCGTTCTGCCCAGCGCCGACCGCAGTTTCTCCTAGAACAAATGGTCCAGTGCCAGCGAGTGCCCCGCTTGCCAGCACTCGATAAACAAAGTACCGCCCCGAAGCAAGCTGCTCCAGCAAATCGGACGCCGGCACGCTCGACTTAATCACGATTGCGTTGCCGGACACCGAAATTTGCTGCGTTCCCGGAAGCAGCGGCTGAAGCGCAGCCACAACATCTGTGGCAGTTAGCATCGAACCATTCGAACATCTAACGCCACCGCGAATCGTAAACTGCCAGCGTCTGCTCGAAGCGTCGTGCGACCACTCCGTCGCGAGTACTGGCTGAAACCGTCCATAACTATCAAGCGCTACAAGCCGTTCGAAAACCAACTCCGCCAGCTTTTCATTCCCAGCCGCTTCGAGCGAGCCCACTTGCCACTCGCGCGGATCGAGCGACACGATCACAGCGTGCACCTCCACGCGCAGTGTCCCTCCATACCTCGGGCGCGTGGCGGCTGCTGTCGGCGAGGTCAAGACTAGATGTACGGCAATCGACAAAAAACTAATTGCCGCAGACAGCCGTGATTCGGTATACCTCATAGTTCCCTGTTGAAAGATTTTTCACCACCGCGAATGCTGCCTTTGGATTTTCCCCGACGCTCAGGCCGAGCACCGGTCCTGGCATTTCCACTGAACTGGCATTACCGCCGTTCGGCAAAGCTGTAGCCTCACGACGCGGCAGGATGGGGTCAGCCAGCGTGATGCGATCCGGCTCCGTATAGTCGCCTTTGCCGGTCCTGAGAAGCAGTATGGACTCTTCGCAAGAGGAAGAAATGCCCACAAGCTTTGCGTCGTAGTTCCTTGTGCTGCAGGAAAGCGAAAGGCTCCCTGCGGGGTTAAAATCACAAAGCTTGTTGCGGAAAACGAACGCTAGCTTTCCTATACTGGGAATGTAGATGAAACCGCCATCTTCGATTCGCGAAGGATGGTCAACCGCAGGCAATTCAGTTGCATCTATAATTTTCCAGCTGCCGTTCTCGAACCGACTGCGTAGGACCTGATTCTCGCTCAGGAAAAAGAGAGAGCGTTCTTGAGTGTCCCGGTCTAGCCACTCCACGGCACTCTGAATGGGCTTTTCCTGTTGCCAGAGCAACTCCCTTTGAAGCTGTGGCGCGGGCGAAGTTTCTCGGGGGACTTTAAGCGAAGCCCTCGGAATTTCCATCAGATAAACCTGCCGGCCACTAACAGCATCCGGCGTATCGACAATCAGAAGCACTTTAGACGCAGTAATCCGTATCGCAACATTCATGGCGGCGGCGTCCGGATTATCTGATGCATCTATCCCACAAGCGGAAAGCTGTACAAGGAATAATCTCTTGCTGGCTTCGGGCAAATAGCCCGGAAACTCGGCAGTTTCCTGCCAGCGGACCCTCACTGGTTGCTTGCGTGCCGCTGCGCACACTTTCATCGCCAGCTCGTGCGCTGTGTCCGCTAGAGAGTCTGCACGCAAGACCGGCGGCACAAGAAATAGCGCAAGTCCCAGCAATTGGCAGAGGACGATAATGCCGCGCGGGCGCGGCGGGGACAGATTTTGCTTGGCGGACACTGGCTTGCCGCATGATGATAGCACGCTTGCAATCCGTGTTACGGAGCGCGGCAGCTTGGTTGTGCCGTTTCCATTCGAATGTCTTTGAAGGAGCAGGCCAGGCTCGGCGGAAAATACTTACTCGCCGCGAAACATTTTGCGAGGACGAACGTCCATCAGGGTAGTCGCGTATCTGGGGTAAATCTCTGTCTACAAGGATGATCAGAATGAGCCGAATTGCTATTCGTCTGAATGCAATGCTGTGGCTAGCCTTCGCCACGATGGTCTGCCTGTCGGCCCTACCGGCTTGGCTGCAGTCCGCCGCCGCTGCGGATCAAATGCCCTCAGGCCCAACCCGCCTTCTTCGATTCGCGGACATCTCGAAAGACAGGGTAGCCTTCGCCTACGCGGGTGACTTGTGGATTGCCTCCCGCGAAGGCGGCGCAGCCCGCCGCCTGACATCCCACGTTGGCGACGAGCTCTACCCGAAATTTTCGCCCGATGGCAAGTGGATCGCTTTCACCGGCGAGTACGACGGCAACCCCGACGTTTACCTCGTCTCCGCGGATGGCGGCGAGCCCAAGCGCCTCACTTTTCATCCTTCCAACGATATCGTCCTCGGCTGGACGCCTGACGGCAAAAACATCCTCTTCCGTTCCGACCGTTTCAACGAGCCTCTCGGCCGCTCCACGCGTCTGTACCTCATATCACCACAGGGAGGCACGCCAATGCCGCTTCCCGTCCCTCGCGGCGATCTCACTTCCTTCTCCCCGGACGGCACCAAAATCGCCTATCTGGAAACCTCGCAGGAATTTCGCACCTGGAAGCGTTACCGCGGCGGCTGGAGCCTCCCCATCGCGATCTACGACCTGAAAAAGAACACATACGAAGAGCTGCCGAAAACCGCGGGCATGGACATGTTCCCCATGTGGCACGGCAACTCCATCTATTTCATCAGCGACCGCGACGGCATCATGAACCTGTACAGTTACGACCTCTCCTCCAAACAAACCAAAAAGCTTACCGATTACAAGGAGTTCGACATCAAGTGGCCCAGCCTCGGCCCGGACGCCATCGTCTTCGAAAACGGCGGCCAGCTCTTCGAATACAATCTTAACAGCGGCAAAACGCGCGACCTCCCCATCCTGGTCCGAGCGGAGGACATCGAAGCCCGCCCCGAATTCAAGAATGTCGGCCAGAGCATCGGTAACGCCACGCTATCTCCTTCCGGCGCGCGCGCTGTCGTCGAAGCCCGCGGCAATGTATTTACCATCCCAGCCGAACACGGCAGCGTCCGCACCCTTACCACGGACCACTCCAGCATCCACGAACTCAATCCCGCTTGGTCGCCTGACGGCAAATTGATCGCCTATCTTTCCGACAAGACCGGCGAGTACGAACTCTACACCCGCCCGCAAATGGGCGGCGAAGAAACCCGCATCACCACGGACGGTAAAATCTACCGCTTCGGCCCGACGTGGTCCCCCGACAACAAAAAACTCGTCTTCTGGGACAAGTCTAATCAACTTTGGTATGTGAGCCTCGACGATAAGAAGCCCGTCCTCGTGGATACCTCCGAATACGGCCTCATCCAGGACGCTTCCTGGTCCCCCGACAGCCTCTGGCTTACCTATTCAAGGCCTCACCGCCGGGGCGCCAACGATGTTTTTCTCTACTCGCTAAACACCAAGAAAATCACGGAAGTATCCAGCGGCTTCTACAGCGACAATAATCCCGTTTTCGACGACAACGGCAAGTATCTCTATTTTATTTCCACTCGTTATTTCTACCCGAGCATCGGCCAGCTCGATCAGCGTTTCAACTATTACTCCACCGACGGCGTGTTCGCCGTCACGCTCAAGTCTGAAGAGGCCTCCCCGTTCAAACCCGAGAGCGACGAGGAAAAAGCCGCCGACGAAAGCAAAGACAAAAAGAAAGACGACAAAAAAGCAGACGCCACGAAATCGGGCGAGCAAAAACCCGGGGAAGAAAAAGAAGAGAAGAAGACGGAAGCCGTAAAACCCATCCAGATCGATCTCGACGGCATCGCCAATCGCGTTGCGCCCGTCCCCATCGAGGCCGGCATCTTGAGCAATCTCAGCGCCCGCAAAGACAAATTTTTCTATGTCTCCACGCCTGTGGAAGCGCGCCAATTCGCTATGCCGGGTAATCAAGGTCCAAAGAACGTGCTTCACGTTTATGACGTCGCTAAGCGCGAGGACAAAGTTCTCCTTGAGGGCATCGAGGGCTACGACCTCGACAAAGAAGGTAAGAAGGTTCTGTACAAGGCTGGACCCGTACTCGGCATCACCGATGCCGTTCCCGGCAAAGCCAAAGTCGGCGCTGGCAAACTCGATCTCAGCGGACTCCAGGTGAAAATCGATCCGCGTGAGGAGTGGCGCCAGATTTACCACGAAGCCTGGCGCCTCGAGCGCGATTTCTACTGGGATCCCAACATGACCGGCCACGACTGGAATAAGATCGGCGCGCGCTACGAAGCGCTGCTGCCCTGGGTGGCCCATCGCAGCGATCTGAATTACTTGATTGGCGAGCTCATCGCCGAGCTCAGCACCTCCCACACTTATGTCGGCGGCGGCGATCAGCCCAAGAAGTCCCAAGTCAGTGTCGGCATGCTCGGCGCGGACTACCAGCCGGACGGCGGCTTCTATCGCATCACGAAAATCTATCCCGGCGAAAATTGGAACGATGCCACTCGCTCGCCGCTCACCGATCCCGGCCTTAAAGTAAAGGCCGGCGATTATCTGATCTCCGTGAATGGCCAGGAAGCCCGCGCAACACAGGACGTTTATTCCTACTTCCAGGACCTCGCCGGAAAACTTGTTGCGTTGAAAATCAACAGCAAGCCCAGCGTCGACGGGGCGTGGGAAATCACTGTAAAGCCCACCGGCAGCGAAACGGGCGTCCGTTATCTGGATTGGGTTGAGTCCAATCGTCGCAAAGTCGCGGAAGCCACCGGCGGCCGCATTGGTTACATGCATGTTCCAGACACCTCCATTCCAGGCGTCATCGACTTCGACAAGGAGCTCACCGGACAGCTCGACAGGGACGGCATGATCGTCGACGAGCGCTACAATGCCGGCGGCCAGATTCCCGATTTCTATACGGAAAAACTCAAGCGCTCGCTCCTGGCGGTTATTTCTGTCCGCGATGGTAAGGACGTTCCCTATCCTCCCGTCGCCATTTACGGACCAAAAGTCATGCTCGTCAACGAACTCTCTGGCTCCGGCGGCGATTTGTTCCCCTGGCTCTTCCGCTTTGAGAAAATCGGGCCCATCGTCGGCACGCGAACCTGGGGCGGCCTTGTGGGCATCAATCGCGGTGCGCCATTGCGTGACGGAGGTTTTGTCACTGCTCCGTCTGCCGGATTTTATTCCTGGGCAGACAAGGACGGCTGGGTTGTCGAAAATCACGGCGTCGATCCCGACTTTGTGGTGCCCCAACGCCCCGATCTCGTTGTCGAAGGACACGACCCGCAACTCGAAAAAGCCATCGAGCTGGCAAAAGAAGCCCTGAAGGATTACAAGGGGCTTCCTTCCAGGCCGAAATTCCCGGGATCGAAATAACGGGGCTGGCTCGCATCAATTCAATTCATGCAATTAGAAAGCGAGAACGGCCGGCGAACAGCCGGCCGTTTTTGCTTTCGAATGAAGAATATTTTATCCGCCAGCCGGGTGGCGCGGTCCACCTCGCCGGGGAAGGAATAACCTCTGGCAAATTTGGCGAAGCTCGGCGGTGCTTGCCTTCATGCTCATGATCTTTCCTCCTTTCCAGTAACGTGTCCCGAGCCACCCACAGGCGTATTGGCTAGCGGAACTGGCAGCACAGACTTCAGTCTGTGCAATTCTTTTGTGAGCTCAGCTACGGCCTTTTCGCTGGCCGCCTCTGCGCGCTAACTGCCGGCGCCGTACCCTCCGGATCCGCCGTATCGTCGGACGCCGCATTGTTATTTCTACCCGCCACTCCGGAAAACGCCGAGCGCATCACGTCACTCGCAAAAAAGTTCTTCCCGTCGATCGGTACCATCATGATTTGCAGCTTGTCTGAAAGCCTTTCGGCAATAATCTTCTGGATCAGCATCGGATTCTGCTTCAGCACCGCCGCCTCGAATTTCATCCGCTCGGAATCCGCCGCTGCCGTGACACGAATATGATTGGCCTCCGCTTCCGACAAATTCTTCTGCCGTTCGACTTCCGCCTTGCTGTCAATGATCTTGGCCTGTGCCGCCGCCTCCGCATTCTGCAACGTGGCTTCCTTGCGCGCCTGCGCTTCAAGTTTCGTCTGCTCGATCTGTTTCTGCTTGAGCGGCAGGGTGTACTGCATCGCGTCCGCTTCTGCCTTGGCCTGCAGCACGCGCACCGCTGCTTGCCCTTCCGCCTGCTTTACGTCGCGCGCCTTCTGCGCCTCTGCCTCCAGTTCCGCGATGCGCACCTCTTTCACCTTGATCTCTTGCTCGGTTCCAAGCCGCTCGTTCTCCTGCTCTTTCAGGAGCAGCCCTTCTAGCCCCTTCGCGTATTCAGCAGGAAGCTGCAAATCGCGCAGAAGCACTTCGCGAACCAGAATTCCATCACTCTCCAACCGTGTTGTAATCGCCGCCGCGGCTTTCGAGCGCAGTTCCTCGCGCTTTGTCGCAAATATCTCCTGCGTGATGTAGTTCGGCGCAAGCTGCCGGTAGATCGTCGAAACCACTGGCGCAACGACCTCTTCGCCAACCGGCTGAGGCAGATTCGCGTGAATTGCGTCCAGCCGCCGCGGGTCCAAGCGGTACCTCACCGAAACAGCCAAGCCGATATTCAATCCTTCCCGCGCCTGCACCGTCAGCACTTCGTTCTCTGATTTTGCGGACGCGCTCGCCGACGTCGAGTACACCTGTTCCCGCGTGTCGTACAGCGCCACGCTATCGACGAGCGGCGTGACGAAGTGCACTCCCGGATACAGGGTGCCGCGCCGCGCGCCCCATATCTGGCTGACGCGTACGCCCGCGGAGCCGTCCGGAATCACCACGATGCTCAACGACAGCAAGATGGGAACTACTCCCGAGATCGCCAGCCGCTGGGCCAGCCGCCAGCGGACCGGTCCAAAAGGGCGATGTGCCGTTATTCCTGTTTCTCTGCCCGGTTCACTTGTCTTACTGCGCGCCAACAACCGCCGAAGTTGCTCCGCGAGATAAATGTCATAAGCCACCAACGCGCCCGAACTGCCGAACAGCCCGAGGCCAAGAATCATCAATAAGTACTTCAATGCCAGCATGGTCTTGCTCCCTTCCTTCTCACTCCCGGGCGTTGCTGCGAAGAGGAGACCTTTAACTCCGCCGCTCACGTTGTGCCGGGAATCCCGCCTGCCTTATCTCAGGCTGTGCCTCGCAAGTCGCAGCATTCAGCGATGCGGCGCGTACGCCCGCGCCAGCTGTGTCGTCCCGCGTGCCATGTGCGCCGGGGCAGGCAAGCGCCGAGCCGTCGCTGGCCGCATCAGAACAAACACCGCGCGCAAGAGCATCCAATCGAACGCCACGGCCGCAGCGGCGGCAATAATCGTGGTGACTACCAGTGTTGCGAAGCTAAGCATGGCGATCAAATGTGCCTCCCGAGTCTTGGCCCTGTGATATTGGGCCCTGCGACAATGGGTGTGGCAATTGTTGAGCCAAGTCAAATACATTGAAAATAAACAACTTAACTTTGTGCGGGGAAAACGATCGTGTGTGGGGCTGAACACGCCGTGGCCAGCCAGACGCACAAGGTGCGTGAGCGTTTTGCGACACAGGCAATCGGAGCTATTGTAGTAGTGTAAGGAAAGCCATTTGGCAGCAGTCAGTCAGTAAGCCCGAAAGGAATAAGGACGCGAATTCGCCCCGCTGATTACCCCAGCAGGGAACTCGCTTCTAGCAACTACCAGATATGGCGCCACGCCCCGGAATGCGCATCGGCAAAATCCTCGGGATACCCATATTTCTCCACTCGACCTGGGTCATCATTTTTGCCGCTATCACTTACTCGCTAGCCATGCAGTTTACACAGGAGCATCCTTCGTGGAACCCTGCGCAGCAGTGGAGCGTCGGCATTTTCACAAGCCTTCTCTTTTTTGCTTCGCTCCTTTTTCACGAGCTTGCCCATAGCGTGGTCGCGCAGCACTATAAAATTCGCGTTCTCTCGATCACTCTGTTCATCTTCGGCGGTGTCGCCAGCATTGAGCGAGACCCCTCGAAGGCCATCCAGGAATTCAACATCGCCATTGCGGGTCCGCTTGCCAGCGGCCTACTGGCCGCAGTTTTCTTCGGCCTTGTTCAAGCGTTTCCGTCAAATCAGATGGTCAATGCCGTTTCCACCTGGCTTTGGACAACAAATCTCTTGCTGGCAGTCTTCAATCTTCTGCCCGGCTTCCCGCTCGATGGCGGCAGAATCTTCCGCGCCATCATCTGGGGCGCAACCAAGAATTTTTCCAGGGCTACGCGCATCGCCGGCGCCAGCGGCCGATTGATCGCTTACGCGTTGATCCTGCTTGGTGGATTTGCGGTATTCAAGGGCTTCATCGGGCAGGGCCTCTGGAGCGTCTTCATCGGCTTCTTCCTCCTGAACGCCGCGCAGGAAAGCGTCGCGCAAGCCGCCATTCGCGAAACTCTTTCTGGCCTCCGCGCCGCCGACGTCATGAGCCACGAAGTCCCCACCGTTGGACGCGCCATTTCTCTCGAAGAGTATGGCGCCGAAGTCCTGCGCACCGGCCGCCGCTGCCATCTCGTCATCACCGACGACCGCCTGGTCGGCATGATGAACGTCCACACTCTCAATTCTGTCCCGCGGCATGAATGGGCGAATACCTCGGTTCAGGCCGTCATGATCCCCCGTGAACGCATCCTATGGGCTACTCCCGACGAACCATTGCTCGGCCTGCTAGAGCGGCTGCTCACCGCCGACATCAACCAAATGCCCATCGTCTCCGGCTCCGACAATGGCGCCGCACAGATCATCGGCATGGTTAGCCGCGATTCCATCCTCCGCGTAATGCAAACCCGCACGGAACTTGGCCCCCTCTCCTACGGCAGCGTCGCAGGCAAGTAACAACCGACTCGAAGACCTTCGAGTCTGCCGCAATGGAAATCACCAAGCGCCCCACGCTTCGCCCGTTCTTCTCCCACTCTTCATTAACTCCGGAAGACAACTTGGGTATACGATGAAGCTCTATCCCAAGGGAGGACGCACATGGCTAAAAAGAGCAATCTCTCACGAGTCGCCGCCAGCATTGGTGGCGCAATTGGTAAGGCCGACCGCAAAGCCCATAAAGTTGTGGAAGCCGGATCGCTTGCCAAGGAAGAACTCGTGGCGATCTCAAAGCAAGTCGCAGCGCTCAAGCGCCAATTAGAGAAGACCACCAAGCGACTCAAGCGCGCGCTGACCTAGATACCGAGCACATCCCACAATTCGAGCACTTCAAATAGCACAACGCGCCGGCTGCAGCCAATCCTGCGCGCCCGTGCGTCTAACGCTTAGCTAGCCTCAGAATTCCAATTCCTGGCCCGGCTACTTCCGCAAGTTCCCATACGGAATGCGCGGCCGATTGGTTTATAATGCGCCGCCTGTGGGTGCAAAACCTCAGTACGTATCACCAATCCAAACTGGAGGTAGCGTAGCCATGAACTCGGCGAATCAGTGGAGGTCTTGGTCGTCGCGGGATCGCCGTTGGATTCGCTGGTGCTCGTCAGCATTGCTAATCACCTCAGCCCTCTTGGTGGCGAGACTCCCAGCGCAAACACCCGCCAACTCTGCAATCGTTGAACCTCTCGCGTCAACGCCCTCGTCTCCCACGCCATTTCGCACTCCCAACTACGCACTCGAAGCGCGCTTCCTGCCCGCCAGCATGAACAAGCTCGTCTTCGACCTTTCTGTCACTCCACGCTGGTTCACTCTCTCCGACAAATTCTGGTACAGCTACCGCACAACCGAAGGCACCAACTATTTCATCGTCGACCCCGTCAAAAAATCTAAGTCCCCTCTCTGGGACAATGCCAAAATTGCCGCCGCCCTTTCTCTTCTCACCAATTTCCCTTACGACGCGCAGCATCTCCCCGTCAAACGCCTCAAGCTCGTCGAAAAAGACACCCGAATGCGTTTCGAAGTGGAGATCCGCAAAGATGGCGTCGTTCCCAACGAACCCGAGAAAAAGATCCAAAACGACGGCAGCCAGCAGGGCAACGAAAGTGAAATAAAACAGAACGATGAAAAACAGAATGAGCAGCAGGGCCAGCGCGCCGATCGTTCCGGCCAGCCGCCCGAGCCTCGCGAGGAAACGCGCATCCTTTCGTTCGAATACGATCTCGCCACCGGCAAAGTCATTCGCCTCGATAACGTCGAGCCCATGCGCAAAAAGCCGATGTGGGCTTCGGTGTCCCCCGATGAAAAAACCGTCGTCTTCGCCCGCGGCCACAATCTCTTCATGATGGACGCCGGTGACTACGCCAAGGCTCTTAAAAAGGCCGGCGACACCACCATCGTCCAGACTCAGCTCACCACCGACGGCGTCGAAAAATTCAGTTACGCCCGCCGCATTTTGCCCGAGCAGGAAGACGAGCTCAAAAAGGAAGACAAGGGCGACACAAACAAAGCCGGCATTCGTTCCCCCGCCATTCAGGTCCACTGGTCCAAAGACTCAAAAAAATTCGCGGTTGTCCGCCAGGATGAACGCAAAATTCCGGATTTCTGGGTCATCCACTCTCTCGCCAATCCACGCCCCATCCTCGAGTCCTATCCTTACCCGCTCCCCGGCGAAGACGCCATGCCGGTCTATCAAATTGAAGTGCTAGACGTCTCCACAAAGCAGCTTGTCGTCGTTCAAGCAAAAAACTTCCCCGAACAAGAGCTCCGCCTGGCTGACGCGCCGCTCCTCGAGCGCGATCGCGAAGAGCTCCGCGAAGAGCAGGAAGGCAATCAGGAAGGCGCTCCGATGCCGCTCTCCCGCGTCACCGCTCGCTGGCTCTCGGACACCTCTGACAAGCTCTATTTCGTCAGCGCCAATCGCGATTTTCGCAAAATCGATGTCTGCGTCGCAGACACCTCCACCGGCGCCTCAAAGCCGCTCATCGAAGAGCGCTCCAACGTCTGGCTAAGCGTGAAGCCGCTTCGTCTCGTCGGCGACGGCCAGGAACTCATCTGGTGGTCCGAGCGCGATGGCTGGGGCCACTACTACCTCTTCGATTCCTCCGGCAAACTGAAAAATCAAATCACTTCCGGCGAATACGTCACCGATCAGATCGTCTCGCTCAATGAAAAATCCCGCACCCTCTTTTTCACCGCCAATGGCCGCGAGCGTACCGAAGATCCCTACTATGTCCATCTGTATCGCATCGGCCTCGACGGCTCCGCCCTTCAACTCCTCAGCCCTGGCAATTTTTCTCATGCCTTCAGCGCTCCCGACTCCGGCAAATATTTCGAAGACACTTTTTCCCGCGTCGATACCGCTCCTAAATCTATTCTCGTCGATGCACAAGGCAATCATCTTCTCGACCTCGAAACCACCGACGTCTCTCAACTCCTCGAAGCCGGCTACAAATTCCCCGAAACCTTCAAAGTCAAAGCCGAAGACGGCATCACCGATCTCTACGGCGTCATGCACAAGCCTTTTGACTTCGATCCTGCCCGCAAATATCCCTTGATCGAATTCGTCTATCCCGGCCCGCAAACCGAGGAAGTCAACAAAACTTTCTCTCCCAAGAACCCCAACGTCCCTCTTTCGCAACTCGGTTTCATCGTCATTGAGGTCGGCGCTCGCGGCGGAAGCCCTCAGCGCGACAAATGGTATGACAGCTACGGCTACGGCAATCTCCGCGACTACGGCCTAGCCGACAAAAAAGTCGCCGCAGAGCGCCTCGCCGTCCTTCATCCTTACATTGATCTCTCCCGCGTGGGTATGTGGGGCCACTCCGGCGGCGGCTTCATGACCGCCGCTGCCCTCATGGAGTATCCCGATTTCTACAAAGCCGGCTGGTCCGAGTCCGGCAACCACGATAACAACGTGTACAACCGCGACTGGAGCGAAAAATACCACGGCGTCCGCGAAGAATCGCTAAAGGACGGCACTCAAAAATATGTCTACGAAATCGACAAGAATTCCGAGCTTGCCAAAAATCTAAAAGGCCATCTCATGCTCACCACCGGCGACATGGACAACAACGTAAGCATGGTCAACACCATGCGCGTCGCCAACGCTCTCATCCGCGCCGACAAGCGCTTCGAAATTCAGGTCTATCCTGGCATGCGTCATTCCTACATGCCCATAGCCAGCTATGTGGATATGGCCCGCGGCGATTTCTTCGCCCGCTGGCTGCTTGGCTCCTCCGACACCGGTGCCGACATCCTCGAACTCCAAAACCAGCGCCAAGCCACCCCCAGCAAAAAATTCAAGGAGTAGGAATAGTCCTTCCAATTTCTTTTTTACTTTTCTTAAGCCGCGATTATCCAAGCCACTGCGGGTTGTGCGCCGTCCCGTCGAACTGCGTGGATGTCTTATATAGTTCGAACTCGCCATTCCGGGCGGCGGCGTCTGTTTTCGCCAGCATAGCCGCGACTTCAGCAGCTTCTAACGGCCGAAATGTCTTCGCCGCTTTCAGCGCTTGCGCGAGATTTTCCATGGATTCGCAACCCGTAATTACCACGCTCGTGGGCAAATTCATGGCGTAGTGCAGGCATTCGATGGGCTCGACCGTTTTGCTCTCAAGAATCACGCCAGCGCCCATGGGCTTCATCCCCAAAATCCCAATCCCCTCCCGCACCGCCACAGGCACGACCTTCTTCTCGAAGCTATGGAAGTGCGCGTCCATCACATTGAGCGGCATTTGCACCGCGTCGAAATGAAACTGATGCGCGGCCGCAACTTGCAGCATTTTCAAATGAATCTCGGGATCCTTGTGGCCGGTGAAACCGATGTACCGCACCTTGCCCGCCTTTTGCGCTTCAACGACGGCCTCCATGCCGCCGCCCGACGCAAAAATCCTGTCGGAATCATCCATGCGGATGTTTTCGTGGAACTGAAGCAGGTCCAGGTGGTCCGTCTGGAGCCGGCGAAGAGATTCTTCCAGTTGCTGCGCCGCGGCCTTTCTGGTGTGGCCGTCAATCTTGGTCATCAGGAAAGCGCGCTGTCGGTAGCCGTCGCGAAGCGCCTTGCCCATGCGCACTTCGCTGTCCCCGTCGTGGTAGTCCCAGCAGTTGTCCAGAAAATTGATCCCGCTGTCGAGCGCGGCGCGAATGATGCGGATGCTTTCCTGCACGTCCTTGGGGTTTCCGAGATGATAGCCACCCAGCCCGATCGCGGAAACTCTTGCGCCCGTCCGCCCCAAGCTCCGGTAAGGAACTTCGCCCAAGCTCCCGTCAAGAGCTCTACCATCCGTACCCGTAGCCCCCGCTGCCCATGACAATTTCTCCGTCCCAACAGCACACGTCGCCGCTACAGCTATCTCCAAAAACTCCCGCCGCGAGACGGCTGAGTCTATTGCTGCTGGGCTGTTAGGTTGATTTGTGTTTTCGGGGATGCGCGTGGAGTGCGGCATACTTCCCTCCTTGCGGCTTGGGCTGATGTGGCTATCTTACACCCATAACCGGCCTCATCTGGCCGGTGGACCGTCCTTACCACGCTGATTGGATTTTGACTTTGCACTTTTCCGGAGTGGCTCACCCTATCGGTTTTGTCTTGCTAAAGGGTGGGGCCATTTCGCTCGCTCCGGCGGGTTGCATGCGCGCTTTTTACTTTTCCACATTTTCCGTCTCACCAAACTACAAGATTCCCTCCAACCCCTTCAATCTCCTCAGCTTCCCCGCGTCTCATTCGAATGATAAGTACCAAGGTACTGTACCTTGACAGTAATCCACTTCCCTGCTATCATTCCCCGTGTTTCGGTCGTACCAGCCTCTCTCCCGCCGAGCCCTCTGCTGCTTTTGTGGTGGCGGACCTTTAGGTCCGTGCTCTTCTCTTATTCCCGCCGCCCTCCCCACCCACACAAGGCCCATCCCTCAACGGGAACGCCTCCCTCTTCCACTAGTCACGAGTCACCAGTCACAGATCACTAAGTCCTTTACAATCCGCACTTCCGCAAACCCCGCCCGTAACCCCTTTGGAATCCGCACTTCCAAAACACAGCACTTAAAACCCTTTAGAATGAACACTTACGAAAAAAACCCGGGGGGAGGGGTGCAAATTGTTAGGTACGGACCGGGGGGATGCCTGACAGATTGGACCGGGAGGATCCCTGACACTGTGAATAAATGGCAGGCGCTGGGAGGAAGGAGCGCCGATGCCGTGGAAAGTGAGCAGTGTCATGGAGGAAAAGC